>BNJT01000590.1_pt1 | contig 40445 bp, 62 predicted proteins | sample 8540491 | NCBI WGS metagenome assembly BNJT01 (sample SAMD00202455, study PRJDB9452) | human saliva metagenome | host: Homo sapiens | reverse complement strand
CAATACCGATTTGGCGGCATGTTTCAACTGGCAGGAGCGGGAAGCAGGCTGACAGTTTTTTTCCCTAATGGGAAGAAGAGGCCGTCTGAAACCTTGTCTTCAGACGGCCTTTCAATCTATTTTCATTATTTCTTTCTTAAACCGTCCCGGTCTTCCCTGCCGATTCGTAACCCGTCCATTCGTAAACTTTATTATCTGTGAAGCAAAAATCTTTTTAGATTTTCATTCAAAAATGTATTTTTCTCCCATTTTTTTCGTTTGAAAAATGTATTATAAAAAAATAAATTTTCCTTAGAAAAAAATGTATTTCGGCCTGTATAATCAGCCTGATATTTGGTTTTCGAGAGACATCATGCAGCGCGAAATCATCCAATCTTTTAGAAAAGTGGAAACACAAAGCCAATCGCAAGCCTTTGATTATTCAAGGTGCAAAGGCAAGTTGGTAAAACTTGGGCGATGAAGCATTTCGGCAAACGGCATTTTGCCAAAACCGCCTATATCAATTTTGACAACAATCCGCGCATGAAAACCCTGTTTTCGGGCGATTACGACATCAGTGCCTGCTGCTCGGTTTGAAAATCGAAAGCGGCGTGGATATCAAGCCGAAGATACTTTGCTGATTTTCGATGAAATTCAAGAAGTACCGCAAAGCCCTGTCATCGCTCAAATATTTCTATGAAAATGCACCGCAGTTTTATATCGTTGCCGCCGGTTCGCTGTTGGGCGTGTCGCTGCACCATCAGGTATCTTTTTCCCGTCGGAAAGGTGGGAGTTTTTACCGCTTTACCCGATGGATTTTCACGAATTTCTGACTGCACTGGCGATGAAAAATTTGGTTCAGCTGCTTAGAATGAAGGACTGGGCGTTGATTTCGGCGATGAAGAGCCGCTATGTCGAGCGATTGCGCCAATACTATTTTGTCGGCGGGATGCCCGAAGCAGTGCAAACCTTTATTGATACGCAAAATGTAGATGAAGTCCGCCAAGTGCAGCGTCGTTTTGCTGACGGCATACGAACAAGATTTTTCCAAACACATTTCAGACGGCACACCGTACAGCGTGTGCGCGCCTTATGGAATGCCATTCCCGAACAACTGGCAAAAGAAAACAAGAAATTTATCTACGCCCAACTGCAAAAAGGCGCACGCAGCAAAGATTACGAAACCGCCCTGCGATGGCTCGAAGACAGCGGTTTGGTGCATATCGTTCCGCGCGTCAAAAAGCCGCATCTGCCGCTTTCCGCCTATCAAGACAACGCCTTCAAACTCTTTGGCTTGGATGTCGGCCTGCTTGCCGCCCAAAGCCATTTGGACGCGGCGACCTATTGAAGGCAACCGCATTTTTACTGAATTCAAAGCGCGCTGACCGAACAATATGTTTTGCAACAACTGATTGCCACACAGAACAATCCCGTCTTCTATTGGGCAACCGAAAAAGGAACGGTAGAGGTGGATTTCGTCCTGCAACGCGGACAAGGTGTTGTACCGATTGAAGTGAAGGCTGAAGAGAATTTGAAAGCGAAGAGCTTGAAAGTTTATGTGGAACAGTTTGCGCCCGAACAGGCATTGCGGTTTTCGATGGCGGATTATCGCGAACAGGACTGGATGGCGAATGTGCCGTTGTATGCTTGTTCTGATTTATGAATCGGGTTTTTAAATTTTTGCGTACGGTTAGGCTGATTAAAAATAGGACTTTGATAAATTTCATAAAATCAAGGATGTCAGAATATCCGGTACGTATTGCACATCGCTAAGGTACAACTCCCTATCTAATGTCAAGGCCGTCTGAAAAATGCTTTTTGCTTCGCAGAAGCTGATATTTCAGACGGTCTTTCTTGATTTTCGCGTTTACTTTTCCAATGCGTCGCGCAGTTTTTGCTCGATCAGGTCGGCATCAAAGGATTTGGCAATCAGTTCGAAACGGCTGTCGCGCCGCCAGGCGACTTGGTTGGCGCCCCATTGCCCGTCCACCCAGTTGAGCCATCCCAGGTGCCGAGCACTTGGAAGACGCCTTTGGCACGGACGAGGGCTTTCGGTCAGTTTCGGTAGGTCATTGAAAAAGTTAGTCAGCCTCTCGCCGTCAAAATCCTGTCCGGCTGAAAGGTAAAGCCCCTGCGATTGGAAACCCATGGTGTTGTCGGGCAGGGCTTTGAGGCGGTAGCGTGATTTTTCGATGACGGGAATGTCCAGCCATTGGATGTCGAGCTGTGCGTTTTGCACTTCGACCACTTTGGCTTTCGGCGGGAAACAGTTTGGCCGCTTTGTCGTGGAATTCGGCAAGTTGTTCGGGCGTGCAGAGGTCGGTTTTTGCTGGCGACCAAGATGTCGCAGATGCCGATTTGGTCTTTTGTACAAGGCTTGTTGGGCGTAGTCGGGGTTGATGAATTGGCGCGGATCGACCACGGTGAAGACGGCGGCGATTTCGGAGCCGGTCGGCGAAGGGGCGGTTTTGAGTTCGTCGATGACGCTGGCAGCGTGCGCCAGGCCGCTGGCTTCTATCATGATGCGGTCGGGTTCGTTGCGCAACAGTTTGGCCAACGCGCTGCCCATTTGCGGCCCGGCGGCGCAGCAGAGGCAGCCGCCGGCGATTTCCGGCCACGGGGATGCCTTCGTCGCTCAATACTGCGCCGTCAATGCCGATTTCGCCGAATTCGTTGACTAATATCACCCATTTTTCATTTGGGTCTTTTTGCGCCATCAGGCTTTTTCAGCGCGGTGGTTTTTGCCTGTGCCTAAAAAGCCTGAAATCAGGTGGACTTTTGGTTTTCTTTATCGGCATTTTTGCGCAGATTCCTGTCAGTACGAGGTGTTTTTTCGGTCAGCGAAGCCTGTGTCGGCGACTGCCTGCGGAGGTCGCCCCATTGCCGGCTCAGGGATTGTTCGTCCACCGCGCCGCATTCGGTGCAGACGAGGATGAAGGCGCTGTGGCTGCTGCCGGTGTGTTCGGCGTGGCCGTGTTCGCAGCAGTTGTGGCGGGCGTGGCTGCATAAGACGTAGCCGTTTACCGCCGCGATTTGTGCAGTACGCCCAGTTCGGCCCAGAAGTCCAATGCGCGGTAGGCGGTGGGCGGTGCGACCGGAGTTTTACTGTGTTGCTGCATTTGCGAGAGGACGTAGTAGGCTTTGATGACGCCTTCGTGTTCCAATACGATGTCCAGCACCTGTTCGCGCAATGCGAGTAACTTTGTGCGCCTTTGGCGCGGGCTTGCTCGATGATTTTCTGTTTCATTTTATCGGTTCCGTTTTCAGACGGCCTCTGCGGTAAGCAGGTGTTTTGAAAGGTGTTTATTATAGCTTTAATTCTTCAGGCCGTCTGAAAAGCATGAGGCGGGGTTTGGTGTGCCGGGCGTGCTTTTTGGCTATAATGCAGGCCGTCTGAAAAAAGGAAGAGTTATGCAGAAAATCACGCTGATTGCCGCCTGTGCCGACGGTAATGTAATCGGTATCGACAATGCGATGCCTTGGCATTTGCCGGAGGATTTCGCTTTTTAAAGCCTCATACGTCGGGCAAGCCGGTGGTGATGGGGGCGAAAGACTTGGGATTCGCTGCCGAAGAAGCCGCTGCCGAACCGCCGCAATATCGTGGTCAGCGAGGCAGGCGGGAGGTGTGTTTGAAGGCGCGGAAACCGCTCCCGGCCTGGCTCGAGGCTGTCGCTATGTGCGAGGGGGCGGAGGTCGTGGTGATGGGTGGGGAACAGGTTTACCGTCTCGCCATGCCGTCGGCCACCGACCTGAGGATTACGGAAATCGGCCTGCGGGTGGAAGGGGATGCTCCGAAATCGATCCGGCGGTTTGGCAGGAGGCCGGACGTGAGGCGCATGTTGCGGAAAAACGGTTTGAGTATGCGTTTGTGCATTATGTCCGCCGTGCATGACGGGCAGTAGTTTAAAAAGCCGTCTGAAAATCCGGAAATGGTTTTTCAGACGGCCTTTGTATCCGGCAGTTTAGCGGCTGTTTTTCATCAGCGCTGTTTTTTCCCGTTTCCAGTCCGCTTCTTTTCATGCTTTGGCGTTTGTCGTGTTGTTTTTGCCTTTGGCCAGGCCGATGTCCATTTTGATGTAGCCGCGTTTGTACGTGCATATTGAGCGGGACGAGGGTATAGCCGCTGCGTTCGACTTTGCCGATGAGCTTGTTGATTTCGCTTTGCTTCAGCAGCAGTTTGCGCTGGCGGACGGGATCGGGCTTGACGTGGGTGGAGGCGGTGGGCAGGGCGGTGATGTGGCAGCCGACCGGGTAGAATGCCCTTTTTCCAGTGTAGCTGTAGCTCTTTGAGCTGCACCCGTCCGGCGCGGATGGCTTTTTGACTTCCCTAGCCGTCCAATACCAGGCCGGCTCTCGAGTTCGTCTTCGATAAAGTAGTCGTGAAAGGCTTTTTATTGTTGGCAATGCTCATTTTCAATCCGCTGTCAGACGGCATTGTATCAGATATTGAGGCACTCCCCTGCCGCCGTATTCCGAGGCGGGGTATAATCGCGCTTTTGATGTGAAGGCTAGGATGAAGGGGCAGGGAAAATGGCTGGCGGCGGCGGTGTTGCTGCTGGTGTTTGCGGCGGCAAAACTGGCGGGGGCTGTATTGGTGGCAACAGCAGCAGCCTGCCGCCGAATCGTTATGGCATGCGATATCGGTACTGCGGCATCGCTGCCGAACGGCGCCGTGTTGCGCTTTACGCCGGCTGCGGGTTTGAAAACACATTTCGATATTGCCTTTATCCGGCAGCGGGGCGGAAAGCCGTGTCGGTGAGTTTTTCGATGCGGGATATGGATATGGGCTTCAACCGCTGGGACTTGCACCGTCAGGCAGACGGCGGCTGGCTGGCACAGAACGTGCGCCTGCCGCTTTGTACCGAAGCACGGCGCGATTTCTGGCCGATATGTCGGCGGTGGACGGGCAGGGTTTACCGCGTACCGTTTACGGCTTACTGATTCTGTTTCAACTTTACTGACCATACGTTCCCGATGCCAGTGCGGCAAGATGCAGGCATTCAAACGCAGGCTGACAAAAAGGCGGGTTTGCCGTTCATGATACCGGCAAACCCGCTATGTTTTTGTAAACCGCATCGCCTGTCTGTTTATTTCTGGCACTAGATATTGAAACAGCAGTTTTAGGCTTTGCCCGTACTGCCGAAACCGCTCTTCCCCGCGCTGGCTGGCGGCAAATTCGTTCACGATTTTTAAATTCGGCCTGCACGACGGGGACGATAACCATCTGGGCGATGCGTTCGAACGGTTCGACAGTAAACGGCGCGTTGCCCCGGTTCCAAACCGAAACTTTGAGTTCGCCCTGATAGTCGGAATCGATGAGGCCGACCAAATTGCCCAAAACGATGCCGTGTTTGTGTCCCAGCCCGGAGCGCGGCAATATCATGGCGGCGTCTGGGTCAGCCAAATGAACCGCCAAACCGGTCGGGATGAGGAATGTTTCGCCCGGCTTGATGGTGGCGGTAGTGTCTATACAGGCGCGCAAGTCGAGCCTTACTGAGCCGGGCGTGGCATACGAGGGCAATTGTTCGGCCATTTTTCGGATTAAAGGATTTTTGATTTCTACCGAAGGTGCATATGGATATCCGTATCGGTTTGTAAATTAGGGAATTATACGTAGGATATAACAAATACTGGCAAAACCTTTACCAAGATGGTTTACAATATAACAATCGAAACAAGTCATACACAGGATGAAAATGAAGAAACAAGTTGTATTTCGAGCAGCAGTGCTGTCGGCTGCCGTGTTTTCCTGCACATGCACACCGCGTTTGGGTAAAGACAGATCATACCCACGGCGACGAAAGTTTTGAAAAGCGCAGCTGGGCTATGGCGAATTCCCCGAATTTGAACCGATTGCCCAAGAGCGGCTGCTATTTTCAGCAAACCGATGCGGCTGTATACCGACAAAGGCCATGAGGATTTGGTTGCAAAGGGCGAATTCAATTACCAATATGAAAGCAAAAAGCCGGTACGCGAAGCGGCTCTTGGTAACGGCGGAATACCAGCCGACTTTCTGGTCGAAAAACAAAGCCGGTTGGAAAAAGTCAATATGACCGAAATGCCGGATGCCGAATATTGCGAACAAACGCGGATGTACGGCAAAAACATCGTCAATGTCGGCCATGACAGCGCGGATACCGCAGTGATTACGCGCCCTGTAGATCATCTTTTGAAATCGTACCGCTGGATAATCCCGCCAATGTGCGCGTGGGCGAACTGTTTAAAGTAAAAGTGCTCTATAAGGGCGAGCCTTTGGCCAATGTTCCGGTTACCGCGACATTCGAAGGCTTCGATCTGACCGACCGCAAAAATCACACAAAGTAGAGGCGCAGGCCTTCTACGATGTAACCGCGGTAAAGACGGCACGGTGGACATCATTCCGCTGCGTCAGGGCTTTTGGAAAGGCAAGCGTGGAATACAAAGCCGATTATGCAGACCAAAAAGTATGCCAAAAACAGGCTTCATACAGCACACTGACTTTTTGAAATCGGGCATACGCACCACTAAAGGATTTTAACCGTTTGCTTTTAGGCCGAACCAGTTCGGCTTATATGAGAAGGCCGTCTGAAAATGTTTTTCAGACGGCTTTTTCTTTTTGTCGGATGCGGTTTTGAGAAATACCCTGTTAAAATAGAAATATACCGTTTTTCCCTTGATTACCATCCCACCTGATGCTTTAAAAGAAATTCCGCGCCTTCGAAGTCGAAAAACTGCAAAGCGATACTATGTCCGGTTTGCGCATCCTCTTCAAAGGCCTGCGCAAACGGCAGGAAAGAACGGGCCGCAGCGAAGCCGAAATCCTCGCCATCTGGGACACCGTGCTGCTGACTCTAAAAACCGGTTAAATAACGGAAAACCGCCCACCCTGTATTCCGCCATACATCAGGCCGTCTGAAAAAGCCGATACTGAAGTTTCAGACGGCCTCTTGGCAACGGAAGGCCGTCTGAAGAAAAAAAGCTTTGCTTGTGAGGCCGGGTTTTCCGCACGGCAAAGACGAAGCTGCCGTCCTGCCAAGCCTTATTCCCGGCTTTCAGACGGCCTCTGCCCAAATGCAGGCCGTCTGAAAAAGAGATAGGGTCGGATATCGGTATTGCCGCATGGAAAAAGGCCGTCTGAAAGCGTATTTTCAGACGGTCTGTTTCTTGTGTCAGCTAGTATTGCGGCGGGTTTTTCTGCGTTTTTATACGGGCACCCAGGCTGCTGCGGGAGAGCAACAGCAGGCAGCCGAATATCATCATGCCCAAGGGCAATCAGCGGCGACAGCTCGATCCAATAAGTGTTTCGCAAATATATCGCGGCTCCGACATACACCAGCAGGGGCCGGCAACGACCGATTGCTTATTGATGCCGTCCATCAGGAGCACCAGCACGCCGACCGTGGCGAAAGCGGCGGCGATTAAGGTGGAGGTGGCGGGCAGGGATGTCGGTACTTTTTCAGAAACCAGGCCGCGCCGACGGTAATCAGCAGCAGCGGGAGCGAAGATTGGCGCATGGCTGTCTGCCCTAGCGGCTCAAGGCGGCCTTCACCGCCTGATTGACCACGGCCATGTCGGCTTTTGCCCGCCAGCCTGCTTTTCAGCGCGCCCATCACTTTTGCCCATATCAGCCATGCCCGATGCGCCGGTTTCGGACAGCACGGCGGCGACTTCGGCGGCGATTTCTTCTTCGGACAGCATTTCCGGCAGATAGCGGTTCAATACTTCGATTTCGGCATTTTCTTTGTCCGCCAAATCCTGCCTGCCCGCATCGGCATAGATTTTGGCCGAGTCTTTGCGCTGTTTGATCATTTTGCCGAGTATTGCGGCAATGCGCGCATCGTCTGCTTCCGTGCGTTCGTCCACTTCAAACTGTTTGATGGCGGCATTGATTAAGCGGATTGTGCCGAGTGCCGTCTGATCTTTGGCACGCATCGCGGCCTTCATGTCTTCGGTCAGTTTGGCTTTCAAAGTCATTTTTGGTTTCCTTGTTCGAATCGGAAAGCGGGTATTATAAAACAAAAAACACCGCAAACGGATGCGGTGTTTTTTTGAAAAACGGATAAGCGTTTCCGCTTAGTACATTTTTCGGCGGCAGTTGTTGGCTACGCAGGCGTTTTTGCAGGCGTTTGGCAGCAGCCGCTTTTTGCGTTTGCGCTCGGTAGTCGGTTTTTCGTAGGCTTCGCGCGCGCGCAGTTCGGTCAGCAGACCGGTTTTTCGATGGCGCGTTTGAAACGGCGCATGGCAACTTCAAAAGGTTCGTTTTCTTTTACACGGATAGTAGGCATTTTATTTCCTTCAAATTTCGGATATTTCGTTAATCGTGAGGCCGTCTGAGGGACGGCGTAAATCTGTTGTTATGCCGCTGTCTGCAAAGGGCAGGGCGGGGCATGCGCCGTGATGAAAACATCACCTCCTAACAATGCCGTGCTGGCAGGGCGCGGCGGAAAAATTCGGTTTTGGCCCGGACAATCCGGCGCGAAAGGCGCGGATTATGCGGTATTTTCGCTATGCACGGTCAATGGTTTTTCCCGCAAAAGGTTTTTCAGACGGCCTCTTCCGGAATCAAGATGAGGAACAGGCGCAGGCTGTAGAAGGCCTCGCGTTTCGGCCAGTCAAACGGGGCGAGTGCCTGTTCGGCAAGGGCAGGTTTTGGTTGTCGAGCATGAATTTCCACACTTTCTGTTTCACCGTTGATTTGGCAGTAGTAAAAGCGGACGAAGTGGATGGCGTTGCCGATGCGGGGTGCGTTTCAGTGCTTCTTTGACCGCACCGATGAGCGGTTCGGTCGGGCATTGCGGTTTGCCGCCGGCAAATTTGAGCGTGGGTCTGCCGATATAGGGCGGCAAACGGCAGGCCGTCAAGCGTCCAGGTTTCTGCGCCGCCGGTTTGATTGAAGGCGTCGAGCATGACGTTCAGCGCGCTTTTTTTCAAAGTTGTCCCAATTCGCGCTGAGGGCTTCTTCGATGCTGCCGCCGATGTCGCCATAGGCTTCGTAGAGCAGGCGGTACGTCGGGCAGAGCGGGTTTCCACGTCGAGGCGGGTAACGGTGCTGCCGTTGTTGCGGCTGTTGATGTAGGCCAGTGTGTCGAAAGCGACGGGTATTTTGAATGCGGGCAGTAGTTTGCCTTCTTCTTCGCGCACGGTGTAGCCTCGGGAGAGCAGGGCGGCATGCAGGATTTGGTTGAGGGTGTAGTCGCAGTTTTCTTCGTTGTCGGACATTTTGTTCTTTCAGACGGCCTGGATGTCGAAACGGATGTTGATTTTCGCCCATTGCTCATGTTCTTCCGCCAATGCGCCTGCGGTCAACGGGTTTCTTCCAGCCATTTTCCGCTGATGCGCAATATGAAGGACGATGGGGCGGGGCTGCGCAGTTGGGTGAACTGCGGCAGGGGTCAGCGGCAGGCGGGCGCGGTTGAACAGAACGGACAATCTCAGGGCGAAGAGTGCGAACCACATCATGGTGTTGCTGCCCGCCTGTTCCACTACTTTACGTACGTCGCCGCGCTGGCCGAGGGGCTAGGGACGGAGAGGATTTGCTGTTCGCGGCGGGAAAAATCCCGGGCATATCGGCCTGGTCGAGGATGTAGGCGGTGTGTTTGTGGTAGGCGGTGTAGGCGATGTCGATTCCGATTTCGTGCAGTTTGGCGCCCAGCGGAGATATTGCCGCCAGTGGTTGAGTTCTTGTACCGATGCGTTTTGGGGCCAGGGCTTTCGAGTAGGATGGAGGCGGTGTGCGCCACGCGGTCGGCCTGGCTGAGGAAACGTGGTAGCGCTGCTGGAACTGCGTAACGGTTTGTTCGCGCATGTCTTCGTTCAGGCTGCGGTAGATGAAGTCGTAGAACACGCCGTCGCGCAGGGGCGGCATCGGTTACGGTCATGGTTTTCACGCCCAGTTCTTCAAACACGGCCAACATGACGGCCAGGCCGCCGGCGAATACTTCCAGCCTGTCTGCCTTCAATCCGGCAAATTTGGCCTTTTTCACGCTGCCGGCTTCGCAGATGCGCTGCATCAGTTTTTCATGCCGGGTAGCTGATGGTTTCTTCGGTGTTGCCGGTTTCAGTCGCCAATACGTCGCGGATGGATTTTTGCCGAGCCGGAAGTACCGATGGCGAAATCCCAACCGGTATCCTTATATGCTTTGGCGATGCGCTGTATTTCGGTGCGGGCGGCGGTGATGGCCGTCTGAAAGACTTTTTCGTCGATTTTGTTTTGGAAAAACGCATGCTGTAGGTTACGCAGCCCAACGGCAGACTTTCGGTACGCATGGGTTGGATGTCGCTGCCGATAACGAATTCCGTCGAACCGCCGCCGATGTCCACCACCAGCATTTTGTCGCCGTTCGGCGGCAGGGTATGCACCACGCCGGTGGTAAATCAGGCGGGCCTCTTCGCGTCCGGCGATGATTTTCGATGGGGAAGCCCAATGCGGCTTCGGCCTGCGGGATGAATTCGGCAATGTTTTTGCCACGCGGAAGGTGTTGGTGGCGACGGCACGCACTTGTTCTGCGGAAAAGCCGCGCAGGCGTTCGCCGAATTTGGACAGGCAGGAGAGGGCGCGCTGGCGCGAGGCTTCGTCGAGATATTTTTGTCGTCCAATCCGGCGGCAAAGCGCACCATTTCTTTAATCGAATCGACAACTTGTAACTGGCCGTTGTTGTTTTTGGCAGATTTGCAGGCGGAAGCTGTTGGAGCCCTAAATCGACGGAGGCAAGCATCTGCGGGGCATTGTGTGTATTCATATGTATCTGGACGGGTAGGGCGGTTGTGGGGAGAAGGAGGCCGTCTGAAAGCCTGTTTTAACTAAATAGAGGATGCTTTACCGTCAGGCCGTCTGAAAAATGAGGTTTCAGACGGCCTGTTGCGGTTCGGCTTATTCCCACTCAATCGTGGCAGGCGGTTTGCCGCTCACATCGTAAACCACGCGGTTGATGCCTTTGACTTCGTTGATGATACGGTTGGATACGCGGTAGAGCAGCGAGTACGGCAGCTCTGCCCAGTGTGCGGTCATGAAGTCGCTGGTAATGACTGCGCGCAGCGCGACGACGTAGTCGTAAGTGCGTCCGTCGCCCATTACGCCGACGGATTTTGCGGGCAGGAATACGGCGAAGGCTTGGCTGGTCAGATCATACCAAGATGTACCGTTTTCGTCGGTAGTGTTGCGCAATTCTTGAATGAAAATGTCGTCCGCTTGGCGCAGCAAGTCGGCGTATTCTTTTTCACTTCGCCCAAGATACGCACGCCCAAACCGGGGCCGGGGAACGGATGGCGGTACACCATTTCGCGCGCAAGCCCAAAAGCGACGCCAAGTTCGCGCACTTCGTCTTTAAACAAGTCGCGCAACGGCTCAAGCAACGAGTTTCATGTTTTCAGGCAGGCCGCCGACGTTGTGGTGCGATTTGATGGCGTGGGCTTTTTGGTTTTCGCGCCTGCGGATTCGATTACGTCGGGGTAAATCGTGCCTTGTGCCAGCCATTTGGCGTTAGTGAGTTTTTCTCTTCGGCATCAAATACTTCGATAAATTCGGCGCCGATGATTTTTGCGTTTTTCTCAGGGGTCGGTAACGCCGGCGAGTTTCGCCATGAATTGCTCTTCGGCATCGACATGAATCACCTTCACACCCAAGTTGCGGGCGAACATATCCATCACCATTTTGCCTTCGTTCAGGCGCAAGAGGCCGTGATCGACGAACACGCAAGTCAGTTGGTCGCCGATGGCGCGGTGAATCAACGCGGCGGCTACGGAAGAGTCCACGCCGCCTGATAAACCCAAAATCACTTCGTCGCTGCCGACCTGTTCGTGGATTTTGGCAACGGCTTCTTCGATGTAGTTCGGCATCGTCCAGCTCGGTTGCGCGCCGCAGATGTCCAAGACAAAGCGGTTCAACAGGGCGCGGCCTTGTTTTGTGTGAGTCACTTCGGGGGTGGAATTGGATGCCGTAGAATTGTTTTTCAACGTTTTCCATCATGCGCAATCGGGCATGACGGGGTATCGCCGATAACGGCAAAGCCGTTGGGCAGCTGGACACTTTGTCGCCGTGGCTCATCCATCACGTCCAGCGTATTCGGCGCGTCATCGTAAATATCGCGGGTCAGTTCGCTGTCGATGGTTTTGACTTGCGCGTAACCGAATTCGCGTTGGTTGCCAGGCTGCACTTCGCCGCCCAAGTGGTGCGCCAGCAAACTGCATTCCGTAACAGATACCCAAAACCGGAATGCCCAAATCGAAGATGCCGGTATCGGCTTGATAGTCGGATTCGTAAACGGAATTGGGGCCGCCGGAGAGGATGATGCCTTTCGGATTGAAGGCTTTGATTTCGTCCAAAGGCATGTCGAAGGAATGCAGCTCGCAATAAACATGGGCTTCGCGCACGCGGCGGGCGATAAGCTGGGTAACTTGCGAACCGAAGTCGAGGATGAGATTTTTGTCTTGGGTCATAATCGGAGAAAAGGTTAAAAGTCAGTCGGAATCGGAAACTTGCGGATTTTTAACACAAGGCCGTCTGAAATGTTGCCGCACGGTTTTCAGACGGCCTCAAAACGCTCAGTGCCGCTTTTCGTTATAAGGAAAGACAAACACGGTATTTCTACCTTTTCAGACGGCCTCTTAAAATGGAACGACCATTGATAAGGACATACGGACATGAATTACTTCCCCATGTTTGCCGACCTTCGCGGCACAGGCCTGTTTTTGGTTGTAGGCGGCGGAACGGTGGCCGAGCGCAAAAATCCAATCGCTGCTGGATGCCGGGGCAAAAAGTCTTGCTGGCAGCGCGGGAGCTGACCGAAAACCTGCAAACATGGGCAGAAGAAGGCAGGGATTTGCCGCATTGCCGAAAGTTTTTCGAGACGGCCTCATCAGGCGGGCGGTGCTGGTCATCGCCGCCACTGACGATGAAGGATTAAACCGACGGGTGGCCGATGCGGCAGAACGCGGCAATAAATTGGTCAATATGGTGGACGAGGCAGGAATTGTGCAGCTTCATCGTGCCTGCGGTGATTGACCGCTCGCCCATCCAAATCGCCGTATCCAGCGGCGGACATCGCCCGATGCTGCGCGTCGGCTCCGCCTTCAAATCGAGCAACTGGTGCCGCAGCATATCGGCTTTGATGGCGCAAATTGCCGGCGAAAACCGCGAATCTGTCAAACGGCAATTCCGGCAGCCTCCCCGAACGCCGCCAGTTTTGGGAACAGCTTTTCGCCGGACGTTTTCAAGACTACTGCGCCCAAAAACAACCGTCCGCAGGTCAATTTGCAGTTAAAGGCCGAGCTGGCCGCCAAACAGACGCAGCAAGGCTTTTGTTACCTTGGTCGGAGCGGGCCGGGTGATGCCGGCTTGCTTACCATCCATGCATTGCAAGCCATACAGGCAGCCGACGTGGTGCTATATGATGCCTTGGTTGGCACGGATATTCTCCGCCTGATTCGGAAAGATGCGGAGAAAATCAACGTCGGCAAACGGGCTGGAAAGCCATAAAAATACGGCAGGGAAGAAACCAATGCCTTATTGCTCGAATATGCCCAAAAGGCTGCCGTGTGGTACGTCTGAAAGGCGGAGACCCGTTTGTATTCGGCAGGGGTGGCGAAGAATTACAGATGACTGGCCGAGGCAGGCATCCCGTTCAAAAATCATTCCCGGCATCACTGCGGTAGTCGGCGCGGCAGCTTATGCAGGAATCCCGCTGACGCACCGCGATTACGCGCAATCCGTACAATTCATCACCGGGCAATGCAAGGCCGACGGCAGCGATGTAGATTGGGCGAGCTTTGCCCGCAGCAACCAAACTTTGGCAGTCTATATGGGAACCATCAAAGCGGAAAAATATCGCCGCACGGCTAATCCGCCACTGTACCGTGCCGCCGATACGCCTGCGCCGTCATCAACAACGGAACGCGGCAAAAATCAAACCGTGGCAACAGGCGTACTGTCCGATTTGCAGTGCTTAACGGCAAAATGCCGCCACACCTGCATTGATTGTTATTGGCGAAGTGGCGGCATTGCATCATCGTTTGGCTTTGGTTTCAAAGTGAAAACACGGCGGTTACAAGGCTGCGTGAAGCTGTAACTTTAATTACGCATAACTTATGTTATGTTAAATTTATAATCACTAGTATTTGAGCCTGCTAAATCCTGTTTCGCTCAGTAGTACAATCATTTACAGAATTCAAGAATAGCCATCTGAAAGGTTTTTCAGACGGCCTTTTATCAAATGCTCCAACTTTTTCTCAACAAATCCCTTGTTGTTAAATCCCCGGTTCTTTTCAATTTCATCCAGCATTCTTTTTGGTTGTAATAACAAAAACGGTTTGTAGTGCAGCCTGTTCTTTTTCATCATGATACTGAACAGAACGTGGACTTTTGAGGCCGTCTGAAACGGTTTTCATTACAGATTCTACCCCATGCTCCGTATTCGGCTGTCTATATGGCTTCGCCTTTTTATATTGTGTGCTGCAATCGGCGTGCAAAAGATTGTCAATGATCAATTAATCATATGATCCCTAAGCCTACGAATTTCTTAAGAATTTAGCTAATTCAATGCAGTGATCAAAAGAGTTATTGCAGCTTGCTTTGCATCATAAGTGAAACTTAAATAATCCCATACAACATTCGAATTCTTAAATTCTAATTTCATTGGGCTGATAAGCTCATAACTTGAAGCCAAAAATAGGATATTTCTTAATAAACCTATGAACAATCTTCGAATTAAGTATAGTATTATCTAAATAAATATAATCTTTAAATATGATATAAATTTCAATTTTATGAGAGATAACGATTATTATACTTTGCTTTTTCACTTAGGGTATGTAATTTCCTATTAAATACATAGCTGTTTCCAGAAAGTGTAAAAACTCCTTTAATTTATTAGGAAATTTCTCTATACGATCAATAGCTATATTATTATCTATCGTAATTTTTATGATTCATAGATACTTGTAGTTATTAATATCATTTACCATATTTAATCAATTTATTAGTTGATTTTTAAATTTATTTTTATCCATGTTTTTCTGAGCTACTTGAACAGAATCATTGTATTCCCTCGCAGTCCGTGCTGCTAAGACATCTTTTGCTGTTACAAAATAATTTCCAGGTGTATTACCGTGCGGATGCAACGTATACAAAACTGTACCTGCTTTTGACAACGACATTTTTATATGAATCTATTCCTGAGTACGGAGCGGATCCTTGCCAGCTTTTTGCAGCATGAAGGATCTTTTCCTGAACAAGGGTCGCCATTACAGCAACGCTTCTTTTTATGCAAACCAAGTGTATCGACCCATAATATCGGATTCGGCGCATACTCAAACAGATTCATCCCACCCGTCAACCCAATCGGGTCCTGACTTACAAACCGCTCGATTTCAGGGTCGTAATAGCGGAAACGGTTATAGTGCAGCCCGCTTTCTTCGTCGTAATACTGGCCTTGGAAGCGGAATGGGATGTTGACTTTGGGGCCATCTGAAACGGTTTCTGGACGGATTCTGCCCCATGCTTCGTATTCCACCGTCCATACGGCTTCGCCTTTTGCATTGTGTGCGGCAATCGGTGTGCCGAGATGGTCGAGTTGGTAATAAACCAAGTCGGGCTGCGTTTCGGACTGCACTTGGGGTTCGGGCGGGATTTTTCAGCAGCGGATCGGTTTCGGGGTCGTAGCTGTACGGCTCGGCGGACGCCCGAATATCTTTACTTTATGGCGATCCAATACTTTTAACTGAGAAAGACCGTCTGACAAAGGGGAAAACTTTTCAGACGACCTTACTTTACTATTTTGACAAATAGATTGACAAATAGATTGACAAACAGTTATTTTAGGCGAATACACAACCATTACACCATTCGAAACTCCCTTTCCAACCACAGGAAACCACCATTTTTATAAACCTCAATTTGTTTCTCTAAGAACATTTTCTATTTTCATTTATACTAGGTATTTGAGAAAAAGATTTATAAAGCAATGATACTTAGAAAAATCATTATAAATAAATTCATCTAGATACTCTAACTCTTTCAATCTAAATTAAGGTTTTTGTATTTCTTTGTAAACATATTCCCATAAGTTGTCTGAGATACTACTCCATAAGTTATCAACTCTTTCATCAATCTCTTCAACATCATAAAAAGGAGTAAAGCAACTAGGGACAACGTCCCCAATCAACTCAGGATAACTAAAATAAGGTTGAGATGGCTCTTGGTCCAGTATATAAATCATAGGCTTTCTTTTTGGCTATGCGTAATTTCATACCCTCTAATGAAAATGCACCACTTAAAAATCCTTTGGACGCAATTAATTCTTTATAACGCGCAGTTCCTGCTCCACTAAAAATTGGTATTTTTTTCAAAAATTAGCATTGTCATTACATTACCTTTCATTAATAAAGTGATTTTTAATATACTATTCCATGAGGCTACTGTTGTTCCCGACTTAGGCACTCAAAGGTTCTCCTGCAATCATCAGGCAGAATTTTCAGTACTTCTTTTAGGCTATAGTTATAAATTAATTGTAGGTAATATTTTTAATATTTAAAGAAAGGTCGTCTGAATTGAGCTTTCAGACGACCTTTGTAAATATATCTATTATTTCTTATTCACATCATCTCCATCTAAGACCTTTTTCAAAAACTATTCCATACATTTCTACCACAATAATGTAGAATTAAAGAATCAAGTATTCCATGAATATTATCATGATTATCCAAACAAAATAGCATTGGTCCAGATGGCATAACTGCTATTGGAGTCAAATATTCAACACATAGTTTTTCTTTTGTTATGTAAAAGAATCATTTTTAGAGTTTTTACATTCTTAATTTCCTAATACTTCACTGGTATTAAAGCTAATTTCATATGGATAATTTCTATTTGGAATGGAATTATTTTCGTGTGATAACCCTGTTGCCAAAAACTTTTAATAACTCTTTTTGTAGAATCAGATAAATGTATATCAAATTTTTATATTTTTCTAAAAATTTCTGAATATTCATATTCAGAAATGAAATAATTTCCATTAAATCCAGATTGATTTAATACATTTATTAATCTTGCAGATAGTTTATTTACCATAGCTAAATACTTTCTTCTTTAATGGCATCTCTATATTGTAATAGCACAGTTTCCGTATAGTTTCTTTCTTTTTCTGTTCTAGTACTAGCTGCAGCAACCTCATTGGATTAGATACATATTCATAGAAATTATCACTACCAGCAAACCCAATCAGATCCTGACTTACAGAGCGACATAATACCGGATGCAGTTGTAGTACAATCCGCTTTCTCTGTCATAATACTAACCTCAAAAAGCGGAATAGCTTCTACTTTTATATTGTGTGCTACACTGCAATTAATAAATATAACTACTAATCTGCGTCAGTCTTAAAAGCAAATATTTTTAATTAAATCTAAATTAGAAGAAATTTTTCTATAGTCATCCTGGATTTTTAACTTTAAAGAATTTAATATGGCATATAATTTGTTACTAAATTCTATATTTATATTTTTCTTCATTATCCCCCATCCCACTAATTAGTATATTATTTTTCTTAAATTTTTATATTCAACATATTGTTATCTTTACTTACCTTAGTAGTAAAATGACTCAAAAATTTAATTCATTTTTGATTATTATTTATTTAAGATGGTTTTTATAAAAATCCAATAAATTTCCATAATCCTCCTCCCCTGCAATATATAGAAAAAGCCATTTTCTAAATTAATATAAAAACTTGAATCGATATAAATTTGACCATGCTTGTTAAAAATTTTTCTAAATATAGTGAATTAAATTCCCAATTTATCTCAAAATAAAAATTATATTGATTTAATAAAAAATTATATGTGCTATTTAAATTCATTTTTCCTTTATAACCCTAAAGTTTTAGCTATTTTTCTTGGCTTCTTCTTTCATAGGCACAGGTTGATTATTAATAACAAAAACCATGCCAATATTCAACACAATTAGACTCATCAACTCTATGTCTATTGAATTGTATTACCTCATTATTTACCATCATATCCAATTCTACCCTTTTTCTCTAAAGGGAATTGAGTTTTCAAACTTAAATTTCCATTAGTTGGTTTAAGAGCAACCCAGTTTTTCCCTAGCCAATATCCATTTTTATGTTTTCCTGAATTTTCTTCGTACCTCATACTCCAGGGCTTTTGTCCACTTCCTGATCCACAAGGATCTTTCAATTGACATTCTGAAAGAACAATCCTTTACTGCAGCCCCTTTCCTTTTTGATAATCCAAGAATATCTACTGTCCTCGGAAGCGGAACGGGATGTTGGCTTTGAGGCCGTCTGAAACGGTTTCGTTACGGATTCTGCCCCATGCTTCGTATTCCGCTCGTCCATACGGCTTCGCCTTTTGCATTGTGTGCGGCAATCGGCGTGCCAAGATGGTCGAGTTGGTAATAAACCAAGTCGGGCTGCGCTTCGGACTGCCCTTGGGGTTCTGGCGGGATTTTCAGCAGCGGATCGGTTTTGGGGTCGTAGCTGTACGGCTCGGTGGACGCCCGAATGTCTTTACTTTCATGGCGATCCAATACTTTTTAACTGAAAAGGTCGTCTGAAAAGAGGGCAAGCTTTCAGAACGACCTTTTCAAATCCACCTATACACATGAATTAAGATTTCAAACGGGGTACAGTTTTCTCATCATTTATTCATTAGAAAAACGATCATTTTTCCTTCCGGATAATCTCCTTTTTCCAGCCGCAAAGGGAAACCGTTATGTTAGTAAACATATAAGATATCTTTCAAATTTCCGGTATATAGTTATTGGCGTAACAATTCAATAAAATACTCATATTATCAGGCATTGTTTCCTCTAGTAAGTTTGCTCCCCCCTCTATTGTGAGCTTTTTATCTACCCCATGAAAATTCTTATCTAGAGCGCTCAGGCAATTGTTCTCCAATTAATTTATTATCAATTAAGTAGTGCCAATCGAAATCCTCCAAACCCGAAATTGCTGAGTATCTATAATTTCCTCCCATCATCCCATTCGCGACCTAACAGATATCTGGCTTCCTCCGGAGAGGTGGTAACGATAAATTTTTCACGATCGCCGTCATAAGGACGGGAAAAGAAACTGTCTGATGACAAAAATCAACCACGGGTTGTGCTGATTCAAGTATTTGATTCCAAGTTTTTCATTGTTGTTTATCTCTTACTTGAGTTACGAATAATAAAGGTCGTCTGAAACAGGTTTCAAGTTTTTCAGACGACCTTTTCAAACTCCCTATACACATGAATTAAGATTTTCAAACGGGGGTACAGTTTTCTCATCATTTATTCATTAGAAAAACGATCATTTTCCTTCCGGATAATCTCCTTTCCAGCCGCAAGGGAGACCGTTATGTTGGTAAACATATAATATATCTTTCAAATCTCGGCATGTAGTTATTGGCATAACAATTCAACAAAATATCCATATCATAAAGCATTGTTTCCTCAATAAAATTTGCTCCACTTCCCTCATCTGTGAGTTTTTATCTGCCCCCATGAAAATCCTTATCTAGAGCCCCCAGACAATTGGTATTAGTTAATTTAGCATCCAATCAAGTAGTGCCAATCGAAAATCCTCCAAATTCGAGAATTGCTGAGTAGCCATAATCTCCTCCCACTCATCCCATTCGTCTCCTAACAGATATCTGGCTTCCTCCGGAGAGGTGGTAACGATAAACTTTTCACGATCTCCGTCATAAGGACGGGAAAAAGAAACTGTCTGATGACAAAAATCAACCACGGGTTGCGCTGATTCAAGTATTTGATTCCAATCATTGCTATTTACCTCTTACATGTTTACGAATAACTGCTTGCCAATCTATTTTCACTCCAGTCGTACCTCCTGAATGTTTGTTACCATACATGGTTATTTTGCCTTTGTTCAATTCGGCTCTTAAAGTCTGTTGCACAATGCTAATTTCTTACAACCATTAAGCCCGGGAATCTTCATGCGATTGGCAACTTTCAAAGCATGCACTACCGCTTTACTATATGCATCATGTTTACCGTAATGTATTGTTTTCCCATACCCGTTACCGCTTTTTGGAAGTAACAGCAGAAGTTTTGGTAAAGCTATCAAATTTTCAGCCGAATGCTCATCAAAATTCGAACAGAACGAACGAGCTAGTCCTACTATCTTTGGGTCTTTAGGAATAATGTGGTGGACTTGATGCTCGGCAGCCAATTCCCATACCGATCTTTCCAATTTCTTACCCATTTGCTATCCAACCCTGATGGATCTACCCATTGAACGGGGTTTTTCACATAAACATAAATGTTCAACCCGCCATCAACCCAATCGGATCCTGACTTACAAACCGCCCGATTTCAGGGTCGTAATAGCGGAAACGGTTGTAGTGCAGCCCGCTTTCTTCGTCGTAATACTGACCTTGGAAGCGGAACGGGATGTTGGCTTTGAGGCCGTCTGAAACGGTTTCTTGTCGGATTCTGCCCCATGCTTCGTATTCGGCTGTCCATACGGCTTCGCCTTTTTGCATTGTGTGCGGCAATCGGCGTGCCAAGATGGTCGAGTTGGTAATAAACCAAGTCGGGCTGCGCTTCGGACTGCCCTTGGGGTTCTGGCAGGGATTTTCAGCAGCGGATCGGTTTTGGGGGTCGTAGCTGTAGGGTTTGGTAGTTGCCCGAATGTCTTTACTTAATGGCGATCCGATACTTTTTAACTGAAAAGGTCGTCTGAAAGAGGGCAAGCTTTTCAGACGACCTTTTCAAACTCAACCCATGCACATGAATTAAAATTTCAAACGGGGGTACAGTTTTCTCATCATTTATTCATTAGAAAAACGATCATTTTCCTTCCGGATAATCTCCTTTTCCAGCCGCAAGGGAAAACCGTTATGTTGGAAAAACATACAAAATATCTTTCAAATCTCCGGCACATAATTATTGGCGTAACAATCAATAAAATTTCCATATAATGGGGCATTGTTTCCTCAAGGAAGTTTACTACACCCCTCTATCGTGAGCTTTTTATCTGCCCCATGAAAATCCTTATCTAGGGCTCCCAGGCAATTGGTCTTACTTACTACGACCAATAATGTAGTGCCAATCGAAAAATCCTCAGACCCGAGAATTGCTGAGCATCTATAATTTCCTCCCACTCATCCCATTCGTGACCTAACAGATATCTGGCTTCCTCCGGAGAGGCAGTAACGATAAATCTTTCACGATCACCGTCATAAGGATGGGAAAAAGAAACTGTCTGATGACAAAAATCAACCACGGGCTGCGCTGATTCAAGTATTTGATTCAAGTCTTTTTCACTGTTGTTTATCTCTCACCTAGTTACGAATAATAAGGTCGTCTGAAACAGGTTTCAAGCTTTTCAGACGACGCCTCAAACTCAACCCATACACATGAATTAAAAATTTCAAACGGGGTACAGTTTTCTCATCATTTATTCATTAGAAAAACGATCATTTTCCCTTCCGGATAGTCTCCTTTCCAGCCAGCAAAGGGGAAACTGTTTTTGAAGCAATTTATTACCGTTGTCAGCAATAAACCGAACTATATTTAGGTACTTAGGGTAGATACTTCTTTCCTACTTTCAATCAATTTTCTCCATTGATATAAAAGGGACAAAAAGTATTCAAAGTCATAAATAGTTACATCCATCTCAGTAAATTCGTTAAAAATATTTATCTTATCTTTTGTTATGGAAATTGTGTGAGCATTGCCCGTACCTTCCCAAATTTCTATCTTACCGTTTTGGACTTGACTAATATTGTCTATTATTAAATCAACAGTATCTTCTACTCCCATGACATCTTCTTCCAGAAAATCTGCAATCATTTCATCAGATAATTTTTAAATTGTTACGTTTGACTCTGCAGATGTTATTACTATCTATATAAAAATACATAAAAAATCCTTAATAAATCGGATATGCTGTATTAATATCATATCCTTTTTTTGATTAACATATCCTGAGATTACAACACCGCTAGTTGATACTCCAGAAAAATTTATTTCCAATAATACAACCATTATGATATGCACTTTTAATCTCAGAAATTACTCGGCTTCGAGACCATGTTTTAGGATAAAAACGATGAAGCTATCGTTTTTAATCCATTTTTCCTTTTTGTGGAATCAAAAATTTCAACATTTCCTACATATACCCCATGTAGATTCTGTTTCTGAGTAATATTCGTAATTCTTGCTCTAGTATTATGCCCAATTGATCCTTCATGAGTGAAATCCCGTTGCCTGCCCTTTACGATTAATTTCCCCATGAAAAATATGTTCCATATTAATTCTTGGATTGGCAACTTTTTCTTGCATGGAGCAAGCCCGTCAGGATCTATCCACCTGATTGGATTAGGCGCATACTCAAACAGATTCATTCCACCCTGCAAACCAATCGGATCCTGACTCACAAACCGCCCGATTTCAGAGTCATAATAGCGGAAACGGTTGTAGTGCAGTCCGCTTTCTTCGTCGTAATACTGTCCTTGGAAACGGAACGGGATATTGACTTTGAGGCCGTCTGAAACGGTTTCGTTGCGGATTCTACCCCATGCTTCGTATTCGGTCAGTCCATACGGCTTCGCCTTCTGGCATTGTGCGCGGCAATCGGTGTGCCGAGATGGTCGGGTTGGTAATAAACCAAGTCGGGCTGCGCTTCAGACTGCCCTTGGGGTTCGGGTTGGATTTTCAGCAGCGGATCGGTTTCGGGATCGTAGCTGTACGGCGCCGCAGGTTTATCTTCCCTTTCTATGCCTATCGGCGAGGCTCGTCTGAAATTGCGCCAACGGTTCGAATGTACCGGGTTCGAACAGGTAATGGGTGTTTTGTCCGTTTGTGCTTTCGATGGCAAGGGTGTCTTCCTGCCAGTGGTAAACGGTGGTTTCTCCGTTGCGGATTTTGGCGGTACGCCTGCCTAAGGGGTCGTAACGGTATTCGGTGCTGCCGTTGCGGTTTTCTATTTTAATGAGTTGGTTGTAGCACGTTCCACCGGTAGTCTGTGGTTTCTCCATTGCGGGTTTTGCGGATCAGGTTGCCGCGTTGGTCGTAGTCGTAGTGTACGCCTGCGTACTCTTTAAAGCAGGTTGCCCCAGACTTTGTTTAAGGACGGTTTTTCTTGGCTGTTTGTTTTGGCCTGCCTGATCTTTGTTTGTTGCCGCTTAGGTCGAGACGGTTGTCGGCGGGATCAGAGCAAAGGTTTCGCTAAAGTCGGGGGTGACGGCGGCGATCAGTCTGCCGATGGGATCGTAGCGGTATTGGGTTTGGCCTCCTCTGCTTTGGATGTGGGTCAGTTGTCCGGCGGCATCGTAGCCGTATTCGCGCCGGCTGCGGTTGTGGATTTGCTGCAGGATTCTGCCCATGGGGTCGTATTGTGTTTCTTGGCGGATATGCTTTCAAGAGGCGTTCAGTTTCGCGATGTAGTTTGTCGCGTTCGAAGGCTGCTATTTCATTATGGTTGAGGGTAATGCCGTGCAGGTGGCCGCTGCCATAGTGGAGATAACCGATACGCTGCCCGTCGGGACGGATGGTTTCAGTACGGTTGCCCAATGCGTCATAGCGGTGATGCCAGATGTGACTTCGGGCTGTGCCGTCCAAACTGTCGTGGCGGTATTCCCTGATAAGATTGCCGAGTTTGTCGTAGAAGTATTGGTGGCGGCTGTGGGCGTTTTGGGTTCCTGCCAGCCTGCCGCTTAGGGTCATAGGCGTAGTTTTCTTTGTCGGTTTCGTGTACTTCTCCGTTTTCATCGGTCACAAGGATGCTGCGGCTTTCGATACGTACGGCGGAGTCGTAGTCAATTTGGTGACGGTACCGGCTTCGTCTATGCGTTCAAGCATGCCGCCTTGGGCGTAATGGTAGCGGGTGATTTTACCGTCAAAGCCTTTTTCTTCGGTCAGCGCGCCGACGCTGTTGTAGCGGAAGCCGTAAAGATCGCCGTTTTGGTTCAGCAGCCCGACCAAACGGCTGTTGAGGTCGTAACGGTATTGGACTTGTTGTCCAAGTGCATCGATACGGATGAAGAGACGACCGCCTTTGTCGTAGGTATAGCGGGTGCTTTGCTTGAGCAGATCGGTATACTCAAAGCAATCTGCCTTCCGCATCATGCAGGTAGGGATTCCCTCGTGCCGTCTGCTTGGATCACAGCCTCGGGATTGCCCTTGAGTCGTAGCTATAGTGTGTGCTGTTGCCTTCGGCATCGGTTTTGGATTTGCAGACGGCCTCTGTCGTCATATTGCCAGCGGCTGGTATAGCCGGAGCAGTCGGTATGACTTGCAATTTGTCCATCCTTCGTCCAAGTCAGGGTTTTTAATGCCTCCGAGTGCGTCGGTGATTTCTATCGGTAAGCCTGCATCATTGTAGCGATAGCGGGTTTCGTTCTCTTCGGGATCCGTTTCGAGAATCATGTTGCCGTTGGCATCATATTGACGCAACCAGCGGTGTCCCTCAGGGTCGGTAACGGCAGTCAGATTATTGTCGGCATCGTATTCGAAAGAAACGACACTGCCGGTGGGTGGTCAAGCGGGGGATTGGTGGTGGAAAGGCCGTCTGAAAGGTAACCAAACTTGTTGGCTCTCTTTCAGACGGCCTTTGATGTCTATCTGAATGAGGGGACTACTTCCAATGTTCCGCCGTCATCCCTGCCGATCAAGCGCCACAGGGTTTTGCGCCAGCAAATCTTCGAGGCTTTAGGGCACATCGGGAAAAGGGCTTTCCCTTTTTCCAAATGCACGGCTTCCCCGTCATGGTTGAACGGCTACCATACGCCGCCGTACGGCACACGGACGAGTTTCGCCGTTTTCCACCAGTATCGGCGCGGTTTTGATGGTTTTGCCCTCCGGGTCCAATACTCCGTCCTTCATATTCGGGTTGTCCCAGCGGTGTGTCCAGTAATAGGTTTTGACGGCATCGAAATGGGGCGCGGCGTAAAGGTGGTGCAGGCGGTTGGGGAACAGCTTTGATGACCGGCCTTAAGGCTTCGTTCAATGCCTGGTAATTTAAAGGCAGAGGTTCGGCGGCATCGCCGACGTCGAGCAGTTCGTCGATTTTGATGACGGAAACGCCGTTTGCCTGCGTTTTGACCGTGATTTCGGGGTATTGCTCCGCCAGCCGCGCCCATACCTGCGGTTCGATACGCATGGATAGGGATTTACCTAGAATGGTGTACCAAGCGATGCTTTTTATGGCATCTGGATAGTCTGAATAGCCCATGAATGCATTGCAGTTGGGCATCACATTATAGTAATGAGTGCAACCTGGTATTCGTGCGGTTCCCATTCATCGGGATCATAGGACAAAAATACATTCTAATCCCACGTAGCCGTGCAGCACGTCGAATTGTGCGCACAGGGTAATCCACCCACTCTTCAAATTCCGCCCGTTTGGTTTCATCCTTCAACCAATCGATGGGAAAGACGAGCCGTAAATAGCTGAGCAGGTTGTAAACACTTTCTCCTGTTGGGGAGGTGGTTAGGGTTTCACAGGCGTAATCATCGGCATAATCTCCCCACCTATCCGAACCCATGAGAATGAAATCCTTTTATCTTTTTCTGCAAACCCTCTCAACTTGGATATATGCTCCGGTGAAGCGTTGCGGGGTGTATTGCATAAATTTGCTCCCTCCTCCGCCACCAAACATTCCTTTCAAATATTTCCCATATCTCCTGATACTTTCTGAACACATCCAATACCTTCCGCTGCCCGCTTTCACTCCCGCCGCCGTAGAAATATATGGTAATGCCCAGCCCCATCTTGGCATCACAGCCTGTGTTCGTCGTCGTACAGTTCGCAACGCTGCGCATGAAACATGATGTCGTTCAAACGATTTCTTTGTTCTTGAGGGGTCATGCTTTGTCCTTTCGTAGAGATTGAATATTTTAAGCCGTCTGAAAAACCGTTTTCAGACGGCCTGTTCACTACATGGCGTGCACCTACTCCTATAGAAGTCAAAAAGCCTGAACCGAAGCGGCGTACGGCGCGGTACCCTGCCCTGGTCGCCGTTTTTGGTGTTTTCTCCGTATTTGTTTCAGCTTACTATCTCAATCCATTGAGTTTCAAAAAGTTCTCGTTTCACTTCTATGAAGTTGATAAGCTCAAATTGTTTTTGTCCATTTTTATTGGGATTTTTTATTAGGATTACTTCTATCAGTATATTGCTCTGTATAACTGTCTAAAATTAAATCTCCATTTTTATCTGGAGAAAAAGTAACAGTAGAGTTCACGAAAAAGAAGTCTTGACAAAAATATTTGTTTTAATTTTTATTTTTTTATTATGTATATATATGCCGCCATATCCATCTGCAGGACAATTATCATCATATTCAAAAATAATTCTTTATTAATAGAGTGTTATTTTTATAACGCAGTATTACGATTAAGTCATAATGCGCAGAAAGCATGCTTATTAATATCTAAAAATAAATAAATCATATTTTTATTTTTATTTCGTATAAATGAGGTTTTATCAAAAATATAGTATCCTTGTTGAGGGGTTTGATCACCATGTCTATCTTCCCTGCATTCACACAGCTACTTATAATTAAAAAAATATTACAGTTAATATAATTCTCATCTTCTGATCCTTTTACATGTATTAACTTTTAAAAATATTGATACAATCTTCTAGATTTTTCCATCGAGCTTCTCTTGAAGGTGTTCTTCTATTAACAATATTAACGATTGCATCTAGATTTGATCTTGCTATTCCTAAATCTGCCTGCTTTTTACATCCAGAACCAAGCCAATAAGCCATACTTGCTATTGTGCCTTCTCTAAGATTATTAATGTTATCAGCATCTATTACTATATTAAAAGATGGGTAATATTTTACAATTATATTATTTATTAATGTATACTTGTCTTTCCTGTAACTTGAATAATACCTTTTCCTCTAAATCTCCAGCCATCTCCGCTTTCAATATTCCCATTGCCATTTCTACCTGCATACGCTATGTTAGCAATTATTCTTTGATTTGCTGGCTGTACAATAACTGTTTTTCCTCCTATTTTTTCTTTCAACTCTACCATACCGACGAGCTAATTCATTAGGAGCCCCACCCAATGCGTTGGTTACGCTAAATCTAGAAAAATGCATAGGTAATGCATCTACACGATAATTTAGACTTTCTCCTTGATTAATATCTATTGCTCTACCTACTTCCTGTAAAACCTGTGCAAAATGTGCTTTTTGTTGACATGAGTCTAGGTCAAATCTTTGATTAACTTTCAAGGAATGAAGAAATAAGAATATCCTTCTTATTTCTTGTTGCTTTTATAAATATTTGGTCAATTTCTTCAATCGTTAAGGTAGTACAGTTGGGACATTGCTCTCCTATAACCCTATCCGTAGGCCTTCCATTTCTCCCCCTCCTTCCGAATATCCGGCTTCTCCTCCGCAGGTTCAAAACGTTTCTCCTCCCGCAGGCTTCCCTTCATCTGGAGGCGGATTTTTACCAGCAGACTGTGCAGGTTGCCCCTGCCCTACAGGTTCTGCACCTTGCGGTAATATAGGCTGATCATCCTTTTTCTGTTCAGATGTTTTTCCGTCCAACCCTTTCAGTAAATCGTCAAGCGGGTCGCTTGGTTGGCTCTCAATCACCCCTTTATCTGGGCAGTAGCCAGAATCTAGCGACCTTTCCGCCCCTCTCGGCAATAGCAACGCATCCCCGACCTCTGGCGGTGTGCCGTCATCAGGGAAGGTTGTTGATGAATTTAATTAACGATACATTGGTGTTGCATTTTTGAGCAATCCCTTCCACGTATCTCCGAGCCTGTACTTCATAAAATGCCTGCCGGTAATCTTCCGACTCGTTATTTTTGTTCTCCGTCTCTCGAAGTTTAATTTCATATACTCTAGGTGCCATAATCGGCTGTGTTATGACATTTTCCGCCCAGTAAAAAGGTTGAGTACTGAATGCGGCATCTTGTCGCTGTCCCTGGGCCCAAAAACGCACCCAAATCTTTTTCCCGGCAATCAATTCTGAGTCAAATGCCGCCCTACCGTTTTCATCGGCAACATCTTTACGCAATGTAGAGTCGTACCGCATGATTTGGTAGTGACATTAACGTTGCGTCCTTCAGCGCATTCAGCTGCAATTCGTCGTTCTGTGCCTGTACGGTGACTGCGCTCTGATTGGCCTGCATCTTGATTCCTTGGCTTTGCGCAAACAGGTTGAGGCTTTCTACCGCATGGGCGGTCAGGCTTTCAGCCGGCGGTGATGTTGGTATGGTTGCCGCTGACGAGGTGGATGTTTTCATTGGCGGTGTGCAGTTGGCTTTGTGGCGGATGCTGAGGTTGAACAGCGCTTCGGTACCGACGCTTTCCAGTCCGGCATGGGGACGGTAGGAAACGGGCAGGCTTTGGTCGCGGAAGTAGTGTTCGGGACTGTCGCCGAAGACGACCACATCGCCATGTTGCTCATTCTGTTCGAAGGCATACCAGATGCCTTCTTCCTCCACCTGAACGGTTGATAAAGGCGAAGTCGCTTTCGAGATACTGGGTCACATACTCGCGGACGGTGTAGCTGCGGCTTTTTTTGGAAACGGTAGTCGACACCGGAGAAGCCGTGGTGCTTGAAGACGGCGGCAACGATGTCGGGGACGGTTTGGTTTTTGAAACAGTCGGGAGGATTGGAAATGCTTTAGAGCCGCGAAGCGCTGCTCTAAATACGAAGCGGTAAACGGTTTCGTCTTTGGAGACGGACAGTTTCTCGCATGCAGGGTGATAATGCCCTGCCATTGCTTCGCCGGAGATTCGTCCGAACCGGCTGAAAAAGGCGGCGGCCACTTCGGACAATACGGCCTCCTGCGGACGGATTTCAAACGCTGCGCGCTGGTTGAGGTAGGGAAGAGGCGGTGAGGAATCGGTGGAGGTGGCGGTGATTTCGACGCGGTAGGCGGTGTTGGCGGCTTCGGAGGCGGTGAAGGGCGGACTGAAAGTGATGGGGAGAATCGGGCGAAGGTGAGGTGGTAGGATTGGCGGGCGGTCATGGTCGGGTATTTCAAGATGACGATGGGGTGGGCATGGTAGTTTGAACGGGGGGCGGTCAAGCTGGGGAGGATTGGTGGTGGAAGAGGCCGTCTGAAAGTATTTTTCAGACGGCCTTTATTATCTTGGATGGACGGAAATCAGAACTCTTAAGACCTATCAAATAAATCATTGTATTTATTTCACTCTGTTTTTTCAAACGCTGTTCGCGACTGATAAAGGGAGTTCCCAAATTGCAGGAGAGTGACCTGAAGCTGTAATTGGTAATAAGCCTAAATCGTAAAAGCTCTTTTTCGATTGCTGCACCGATTTTGCGCATTTCAGGATTTTTGAAAGTCGTATGGTTCTTCCGTACTAATAATAAGACTGCCCCAGTTTGGAACATAAACAATCTCGTGCGCACTCGGTACCTCTTCCGGCAAAAATTTCGGCTGGAATAAAAAGTAAACCAGTCTATAGCCAGACGGTTTAGGAAAACAGATTCTGCAGAATTCCAATTTGGGTATTTTCTTATTACCCCATCGTTGATAGTTGTTGGTATTTGTAATGTTTCAAGAAATAAAAACCATTCTTTTACTATAGAAATAAATTCCTCATCAATAATTATATTTAAACTAAAGCCAAATAAATTTTTCCAGTCTGAAATATATCAATTTTATTATCCTTTTTCTGCAATTTTTCTATATTCTCTTTGGCTTTTGTACATATCAGAATCAGAAACATTACCAAAAGTAATATTAAAAAACATCTTTAAAAATTATCTGTATACTCGGATTTATACGGTAGTATTTTCATATCTTCAAAATCCGAAACAGGGTAATTTGATTTCAATCATACTGTCTTGATAAATCATATAATCAATATTATATTTTCATGTATTAAATAGTTTTTCTGACATACAAATCTATCTCCATTAATATATTTTGTTTTGCTCCTTGAAAATGTTACGAAAAATTCATTGCTTAAAAATATATTGTTAAAGAAAATTTTGATAGAATTTCTAACATCAATTACCCACAAATCTAATGATGTCCTAATATTAGATATAGAAAAAAATCAATTCCAATTTATTCATTTTTAATCCTGTTCATTTAAATAATATTTTGTAAAAATTTTTATTTCTTCAGGAAATACACAAAAAGAAAATATATTCGTATAAAACAGTTTTTTGAATTTTTCTTTCAACATATCATCAAAATATTTTTGCCTCATTATTTGAAAAATATCCATACTACAGGACATTCTAACGGACAGATAGTCTGCCGGTTGGCAAGACGAGCCGCATTGAGCTGCCGTTGAAGCTGGGCAAGCCATCTTGCATCAGCAAATTTACTGTCGTTTTGAATAACCATATTTAGTCTCTACAAATGTACAATAACTCGGCCAATATCCATCGAAAATCTACTCCCTCATAATGAAACTCGGTAATCTGTATGGCACGGTAATTCTGTTCGTTCAGTTTCTCTAAATCATAATTCTGCAAATCAGAAACCGCTCCCAAGCTGAATTTCATTAGGGTTGGTGGCTCTTTCCTGCCGGCAGGAGTATTATCATGACCTATAAACAAATAATAACCTTGCCCATTCCTCAATAGGCTGTTTTTAAAATTTCTCATATCTAATACAGAAACAACCGTCCACTGGAATAAGGCGGACCAGACAAGCCGCACGCTGCCTACCAATTTCAAAGTTCCCTTAACTTCTCAATTACATTTTTATGGGGCTGTACTAGATTAGCAGATATGTTACCCTCGAAATATGAAGATAACACACTGCAAGAGACCTTTGCAAAATCCCCCAAAAATCCCCTAAAAGTCCCACCAAGACATTTAGGGGATTTCCCATGACACCTTCTTCCAGCAAACCGCACAAGCCATGATTGCCAAACACATCGACCGCTTCCCGCTATTGAAGTTGGATCAGGTGATTGATTGGCAGCCGATCGAACAGTACCTGAATCGTCAAAAGAACCCGTTACCTTAGAGACCACCGCGGTAGTCCCGCCTATCCCTGTTGTCCATGTTTAAAGCCGTCCTGCTCGGACAATGGCACAGCCTCTCCGATCCCGAACTCGAACACAGCCTCATCACCCGCATCGATTTCAACCTGTTTTGCCGTTTTTGACGAGTTGAGCATCCCCGATTACAGCACCTTATGCCGCTACCGCAACTGGCTGGCGCAAGACGACACCCTGTCAGAATTGCTGGAACTGATTAACCGCCAACTGACCGACCTAAAAATGAAAGCATCCGCCGCCGTCAGTGACGCCACCATTATTCAAACTGCCGGCAGCAAACAGCGTCAGGCCATAGAAGTCGATGAAGAAGGACAAGTCAGCGCCAAACCACACCGAGTAAGGACAAAGATGCCCGTTGGACAAAGAAAAAACGGCCTCTACAAACTCGGTTACAAACAACATACCCGTACCGATGCGGAAGGCTATATCGAGAAACTGTACATCACTCCCGCCAATACCCATGAGTGCAACCACCTGTTGCCTTTGCTGGAAGGTATAGCCAAAGATACGACCGTCTGTGCCGACAAAGGCTACGACAGTAAGGAAAACCGGCAACACCTGAAAAGAACATCGGTTGCTGGACGGCATTATGCGCAAAGCCCAGCGTAACCGTCCGCTGACGGAAGCGCAAACCAAACGTAACCGATATTTGTCGAAAACCCGTTAGTGGTCGAACAAAGCTTTGGTACGCTGCACCGTAAATTCCGCTACGCCCGGGCAGCCTATTTCGGGCTGATTAAAGTGAGTGCGCAAAAGCCATCTGAAGGCGATGTGTTTAAACCTGTTGAAAGCGGCTAACAGGCTGAAGTGCCTGCTGCCGCCTAAAAAGGCGACCCGGATGCCTGATTATCGGGTATCCGGGAAGGATTAAGGGGTATTTGGGTAGAATTAGGAGTGATTGGGGAAATAGCCGAAAACCTGTGTTTGGGCTTCGGCTGTTGGAGGAAGAGCTTTTTGCAAAGGTCTCTGCAAATTAAAGAAAAAAAGTACAGAAAAGAACTGCTCCGCTTTTTGTGCTCGAAGTTACCGCCCGTTCTGCCGCCGATATTTTTGGGCATTCAGCCCAACTCCGCCATTCTGTTCTACCGTAAAATCCGTATGGTCATCAGCCATCATTTGGCCTTGGCTGCCGATGAGGCTTTTGAAGGCCCCGTCGAGTTGGACAAGCTATTTCGGCGGACGGCGTAAAAGGCAGAACGCGGTCGCGGCGCGGCAGGGAAAAGTGGTTGTCTTCGGCATTCTGAAACGCAACGGACGGGTCTATACCGTTGTCGTAGATAATGCCAAGTCCGATACTTTGATGACTGTTATCAAACAGAAAATCATGCCGGACAGTATTGTTTATACCGATAGTCTGAGCAGCTACGACAAGTTGGACGTGAGCGGTTTTTATCCATTACCGCATCAACCACTCCAAAGGAATTTGCAGACCGCCGGAACCACTTAACGGCATTGAGAATTTTTGGAATCAGGCAAAAACGCGTCTTGCGAAAGTACAACGGAATTAATCGCAAATTTTTCCCTCTGTTCTTGAAAGAATGCGAATTCGGTTTAACTTCGGCACACCGTCCCGGCAGCTTAAAACCCTGCGGGATTGGTGTGGGTTTAGGGGCTAATCTACGTCAGCCCTTAATTTTGCATTATTCCGTTACAAAAGGCCGTCTGAAAAACATTTTTAAGAAAACCCTGCTTTTCAGACGGCCTCACCAATCCAGCCTGCCGTGCGCGATTCCTGCACAATGCTGTGGTCGGCCAGATTGACGGCGGTCAGGGCAGCCACCCACAGCGCGCCGGTATCGAGTGCTAGCACTTTTTCCCGCACAGTCGAGCAGGCCGAGTGCCGACCAATGGCCGAACACTATGGTGTGGTCGAGGTGGCGGCGGTTCGGCGCATCGAACCAGGCATGAAGGTGCGGCGGCATTTCCAGACGGCGTGCTTTTGAAGTCGTAATCAAACTGCCGTCGGCGTTTAAAGGCGCGCATACGGGTAAAGACGTTCACCAGCAGGCGCAATCTGTCTGCACCCGCAAATCTTCCGACCAGGCGGCGGGTTTGTTGCCGTACATTTCGGCAAAATATTCGCCGTGTTTGCTGCGATGCATGCTGTGTTCGACTTCGCGGGCAAACTCCGCCGCCTGCGCCGCCGTCCATTGCGGCAAAAGTCCGGCATGAACCATCAGATAGCTGTCTTTCTGCACCAACAGCGGCTGATGGCGCAACCAATCGCGCATTTTGTCGACGTGTTTGTGCTTGACGATGGGCTCGATGGTATCGCGTTTTTCATCGTGCCGTGGCCGTAGAGGACGGCCAGCAGGTGCAGGTCGTGGTTGCCGAGGATGATCTGCACGCTGTCTTCGTGCTTCATGCGAAATTTGAGGCTCTCCAGCGATTTGGGGCCGCGGTTGACGATGTCGCCCGTGAGCCAGGCGTGTCGCAGCCGTGGTTGAATCCGATTTTGGCCAGCAGGGCTTCCAGTTCGTCGAAGCAGCCCTGCACGTCGCCGATTGCGTAATGTGCCATGATGTGTACATCCTTGATTTGCGGTGTGTTGGGTATGCGGGCGGTCAAACCGCCTCAAAGCGGCGAAACGGCGGGCCGTTTTTCATGTCCGGCCTGTTTTCAGACGGCCTGTATACCTTGGTTTTATTGTGTTTCCGGTAGCCTGCCTATTCTTCTTCCGTCCAGGCCTGCCTTAAGGCCGTCTGAACGAGTGTCGCCGTCGAAGCCGCGATAAGCCAAAAAGCGCATCTGTTTGAGTTTTTCGGTATAGTCGGCGGGCGGGCGTTTGAATTTTTGCGCACCACTTCTACGGCGGAAGCCAATTCGTTGTCGCGGTCGGGTAGGAGAGCGCACACGGTTTCTTCGTCCACGCCCTTTTTGCGCCAAAGCCTGTTTCAGCCGCAATGAGCCGTGCTTGCGGCTTTTGCTGTGAATATAGGCTTCGGCATGGCGTTCGTCGGACTGCCAGCGACGGTCGGCGAATTCGTCCAGCACGCGCTCGATTTCCTCTTCGCTCTCGGCATGCGGGGCAAGTTTGCGCTTTGAGTTCGGCACGGCTGATTTCCTGCCGTGAAAGGATATCGAGTGCGCGTGCGCGGAGGGTTTTTCTGCGGGTTCATAGGCCGTCTGAAAGTATTTGATTAGTGGGATGGGCGGAACGAGCCTTGAGGCCGTCTTAAAAAACCGCTTCCTTCTGTTTTTCAGACGGCCTTCTCTTTTTCTTCCCGCTGCGGGCGCAGGGTTTTCGTAGATTTTCCGGCAGCGAGCCGATTGTCAATCCGGTAGCGTGGCTTCGTGTTTCGAGTTCGGCCATGTCGCCGTAGCCGAAGGTTACGCCTATGCTCGGGCAGCCTGCCGCTTTGGCAGCCAGGATGTCGTTGCGCGAATCGCCGACCATAATCATGTTTTTCCACCGGAACGCCCAGCACTTCGGCGGCATGCAGCAGCGGCGCGGGCGAAGGTTTTTCTCCGGCAGGCTGTCGCCACCGAGCACGAGGCTGAAGTAGTCGGACAGTCCCAATGCTTCCAGCAGTTTGACCGCCAACACTTCGTTTTTGTTGGTAATCACCGCCAACGGGATACCGAGCGATTTCAATAATGCCAGCCCCGCTTCGGTTTCAGGGATAAAGCACGGGTACGGTCGGCAATATGTTCTGCGTAATATTGAACAAACAGGGTAAAAGCCCTGCGCCCACAGTTTTTCTTCCGCCCTACCGTCCACATTGCCGGTCGGCGCGCGGTGCACCAACACGGCAATGCCGTCGCCGACATAGCTTTCAACGGTCGGCTGCGGCGGCGGCGGCAGGTCGAGCGACGCACGCATGGTATTGGCGGCAGCTGCCAAATCGGGCAGCGAATCGCAAAGTGTGCCATCCAAATCAAAGGCGGCGGCGAGACGTGTTCTATCGTGCCGTTCACAAAATTCTCCTTCAAGGAAGAGGCCGTCTGAAAACGCAGGTTAGATCAACCGAAAGCGGTTTTCAGACGGCGCTCTCAACTCATTCACAACTCCCGAATCATCCCGTCCACCATTTCCGCCGAATGGACGGCGGCGGTTTACAGGAACTCGTCAAAGCTGACATCCGCCTTCTCGTCAGCGCGCATCGGATACGGCGCGGATAACGACAAACGGCAGGCCGAATTGGGCGCAGGTTTGCGCGATGGCGGCAGCTTCCATCTCCACCGCCTGCACATCGGGGAAAATTCTTGCGGATAGCGGCAACGGCTTCGCTGCTGTGGACAAACCGGTCGCCGCTGACAATCAGCCCGCGCCGTACTGCGGCATTCGGAAACGCTGCAGCCGCCCGCTCGGCGGCGGTTACCAAAAAGCATGGTCGGAGAGCAAACGCCGGCGGCGGTTGCGGCGCAGCCCGATTGCATATCCGAAGGCGGTAACGTCCACATCGTGATGCGCGGTTTCGCTACCGATGACCACATCGCCCACTTTCAAACCCTGCCCCAAACCGCCCGCACTGCCGGTGTTGATGACGCAGTCGGGAGAAAAATTTGAGGATGGCCGTGGCAGTAGCCCGCAGCGCAGTGTTTTGCCTATCCCGCTCAACGTCAACACAATGCGTTTGCCGTGCAATTCGCCGCAATGGATTTTCAAACGCGCCGAAATGCTGGCTTTCACGGTTGTTCAGGCGGCCTTTCAACAACTCGATTTCGGGCTGCATGGCGCCGATAACGGCAATGGTACGGATAGTGTTCATCCCGTTTCCTTTCCCGAAATCAGGCAAACGCGCGGCCACTCGCCGCGTTTATCGAGCAGATCGCGCGCGATTTGCTGCGCTCCTTCAAACTGTGGCTCGCCGCCCAGCCGCACTGAACGACGTTGCAGGCCGGAACTTCCGTTGCCGACAAAAACATCTTTCAATGTATTTTCAATCGGTTGCAATACTTCATCATAATCACCCATGTTCAACAGGGCGATATAGAAACCGGTCTGACAACCCATGGGGCTGATGTCCACGATTTTTATCGGAATGGTTGCGCGACAATTCGGCCATCAGGTGTTCCAGTGAATGCAGGGACGGCATCTCCATATGCTCTTGATTGGGCTGGCAGACGCGCAGGTCGTATTTGTAGATTTTGTCGCCGAAATCGCCGTCGGTCCACACAGGCCAGCCGCACATAAGGGGCCTTTTACTTTTGGTGTGGTCGAGATTGAAGCTCTCGACATTCATTTTTTTCTCAATTTGGTTCGCTCATGACGAATCCCCCTCGTTCGGTAGTGATAAAAAGCGGGGATTATACGCACCGCCTCAAATATTGACAAAACAGCAGATCATTTCAGCGAGGATATTTTTGGCTATGGCTGAACGCCGTAGATCAAGATACCTCTTCAAAACAGGGAGGCGGCGATCGTTTTTAATATACAGCTGCCAATACATTTTTCACGCCACTTCAGGTTTCAACACTCCAGCCGCCCGAAGGCGGCTGGTCCATCTTCACCGATACCCGCGAAAACAACTGCTTGTTTCACACACAGCCGCCTGAAGGCGGCTGAAGCCTCTCAAAAGCCTTGCTCCATCAGGGTTTCGCAGCCCCAATTTCGCTAAGCTCCCAAGAAAAGCAGAAATGCAAGTATAACACAGCCTTTTCCGTTTACACCTGCATTCACAATATCCTGATTGTTGAGAACAATCCCAATTCACCAACCCTGCCGCATTTTCATGAGAACTGCAGGTTGGCGAATCACACAATCAACGTATCCTTAAACACATCCACCGCCGGTTTTGCGCCGTGGTGTTCCACTTTGCGCCGCCATTTGCTGCCCAGATGGTAAAAGCGCAGGCTGTCAGTTTTCAGGGTTGTAGGGTTTTTCAAAAGTTTGTCTTTTAAAACAACCCACTGGTCGAGGCGCAATGTCGCATTCGAACACTGAATACTGCACGCGCGCCGTAGTCCAGACACAATTTTGCCACGCGCCGCAGCCTTGCCTGTCCTTCCGCGTCTTCCAGCGAAATATCGTAAGTAATCAGCATCAGCATTTTTGTATTCCATGTGCAGGCTGCTTTGGGGTCGTCTGAAAACGTCCGACCCGTTTTTCAGGTAACCTGCAAACCTATCTCATCAAAAACGGCGGATATTCCGCCAAATCTCCACGCAAGTGCCGCGCCAACAGCATCGCCTGAATATACGGTAACAGCCCGATTTCCACTTCCTCCCCAAAAACGGATGAACGATTTTCTCCTGCTTCTTTCGCCTGCAAAGCTTGGAACAGAGCTTACGCGCATCGGCCTTCAGGCTCACCGCGCCGCTCGCCTCGGTAACAAAATCCTGCGGTTTGATTTGCCCTCGGTTAATCAGCGACAGCACCAACCTATCCGCCCACCACGCGCGGAATTCTTCCAAAAATATCCTGCGCCAAACTGTCGCGCCCGGGTCGGTCGGCGTGCGAAAGCCACCTGCGGGTCCAGCCCACGCCTTGCAGCGCACCGCTGATGTCCCTTGCCCAGAATACTGTACACAAACGACGGTAGCGCGTTCACCCGTCTCTGGGCGGGCGGCGGTTGCGCCGTCAAAAGAAAACCGCTTTTTTTCGCTCAAAAGCTGCCCGAACACGCCGAAATAACGCGCCGCCGCATCGCCCTCAATACCACGCACCACGTCCAACTCCGCCGCGCCCTTCAGCTGCCGTAGCGAAATGTTCAAAGCATCGACCGCACTTTGAATCGCCGCATTCTCGCCGTAATTGCGAATCTGCCGCTGAAGCACCCGCTTGCCCGCCTGAATCTTCGTCGCAATGATATTGCGCGCAATCGGCATGGGATTTTTGCTCCGACACCCGATACTGCGCCCGCAACAACCCGCATTACCGCTCTGCCGTCCCTGAAGCCGTCCCAAGAAACGTCCGTTTTTCGGTAAAAACGCCAAATTCACATTATTTTCGCCGCAAAAACCCAAGCAGAAACGGCGACACCAGTACATTACCGAAAACAGAAAATATGCCCGATGGAATGCACCGGCAACTGCGCTACCTTCTTACGTTCCTGCTCCACCACCAGCGTTTCCCGCTCCTTATGCAGATAGCTGCCTTGGGTGGTGATATAGAGCGTGTTTTGCAGTTTGCGCATGGGGAAACTCCTTGGGTTTTGACCGCACTTTTGGGGCGATGGTTGAGTTACCTGAAAATCGGTAGGTCGGATTCTCGAATCCGACATTTTTCAAAATACCGCAACAATTTCAAATCATATAAATATCAAACAGTTGTTGGATACAGAGTATCAATCTACACGAGACTGAAACACAAGGTCATCTGAAAAGTTTGAGGCAATCATTTTGAACAGCAAAAACCACGTGCGTGCGCTACCTCAACCCTACATTTTGGTTTTTAAAAGCTTTCATCGTTCACAGTAGGATGTATGGCGCAGCCAGGCTCGTGGTTAGTTGAGATGCATGCTACAGCCTGCTTATACTATTTTTCCACTTTTAGCTCTATCCCACTCACCTTTTAGATATTCTCTCATATTATCTCTAAATGGTTTTTACTCCTTGTTCATAAAAACGGATTTCCTTTCATTCCATTTACCTTGTAACGGTAATTCTTTACTTGGTTTCTTAACTCTCTAGCAGACTGAATAATTTTTATTATTGGAAATTTTATTAAACTCATCGATATTTTCACCTTTTTGGAAGTAAAGTAGAAGTAAATTATATGTATATAAAAATTCAGCCCATTTCATATCTATCTTATCTTTATCATCATTTTCTATTTCTTTATCTATAAATAGGATGTTTTTCATTATCAATTTCAATATACTTATCCATCAACCCCTTATACTCATAAGATATTCTTATAAAATCAGCCGATAATTTTCTAACATTTGAATCCATTCAACTCTGGACTTTGCTTTTTTAAATTTGCATCAATACTCTTTTTGTTATTAAACATCTGCATTATTGCTGCAATTAATGCGACCAAAGCAGCAATACTTCCCCACTGAAAATTATTATTCATATCAAAAATATTCATATATTTATTCCATATTGTTAAATAAATTAATAACATACCCCACTCCTATCCCGTTTCCCCAACAACTCCGGCTGGCAAATCTCCACTAGCGAGCAAGCTTTTGCAGCGTTTGCCGTAGTCGGGCGGCGGGGTTGTCCGCTGTTTAAGTTCGTGGACGGCGGTGATGGTGGCGAGGTTTGGGCGCGCAGGTCGTCTGAAAACACGACGGGGACGCGGTGGCGGGTTTGCATATACCACAGCGCGCCCTCAGAGACGGTTTGCCCCGTCATTTCTTCCAAGCACAAAGCCTTGGGCGCAAAGCTGGATTTCGTCCATCGGGTCGGGTTTGGGTTTTGCCGCGTTTGTATTCCACGGATTTCAGACGACCTGTTTTTGTATCCACTTCCACCAAATCCAACACGCCGCTGATGCCCAGTTTTTCTGCCGACACATGCACCGTCCGCTCGAAAACGCACACCCTTGCGCGTTTCCGGTTCGCCAGAATCACCCGCTCATGAAGCGCCTTGCCCTGCGCAGTCAAATAGTTCTCCGCCCGCCTGCTCGTTGTGAATCAGCGCGCATTGGCGCGGGCAGAAAACGTAGTGTTGCAGGGCAGAAAGAGGGAATAATTTGCATAATGTATGTTTATCGCTTTTTAATTTCTGATAATAATTTTTCCCCATCAACAATTCGCGCCAAGGTTTGAGCAAAGGGAAAAAGAACGGCTTAAAAATCTTTTTAACTTCACTAGCTTTAATAGCTTTTTGGTAAACAGGTAAAACCGTCCAAGCGCTGATAATAGGTTTTTGTCCTCCCGCCCATAATGTGGCGCTTTTTCTAGCTACCTGATGCCTGGCCAAATGCCACGATTCCTTGCCCTGACTCATATAAAATACCCAATCACCTTTTTGAATTTGGCAATTTTTCTTTATAACCATCTTCAAATGCCGCAGCTACCTGTTTTTCTAACATAAATTTATGATCGTCGATATCATTGACTTTGTTTGTGTTCAACAAAAATATTGAGTTGACTCCTCTCCATCCAGCTCAAGCTCTTCATTTGCCTGTGCCTCAAAGCGTTGTTTCCACGGAACGATAATTTGCTCTGTAATCAGACGATGCAATAGTTCCTGCCGCGAAAGATCAAAACTTTCAGCAATTTCCTGCAAGATCAAATCTTCTTTTACAGAAAGGCGAATACTGAACGTTGTTTTTCTGATTTTTTCAACAAACTCGTTTTTCTAGGTTTTTGGATAAAATTTTTCACTGAATGCTCCTTTCATATTAACGAAGCTATTATGCCTAATAAATAACACAAATGTAAACACAAAAATAACACAATATGTATTCACAATTAAAGGGAGGAGATTTATGAAATTTATTTTGTATTAGTTTCGTAGGATGGGTTTTTAGCCCACCAATCCTTTATATTTGTTGAAACGGTGGGCTGAAGCCCACCCTACCGACTTCTGCACTAAGCGGTCATCTTTTCAGACATTTTTACAAATATTCTTCTACACTCACGCCATTGAGGCCGTCTGAAACC
>BNJT01001756.1_pt1 | contig 40476 bp, 65 predicted proteins | sample 8540491 | NCBI WGS metagenome assembly BNJT01 (sample SAMD00202455, study PRJDB9452) | human saliva metagenome | host: Homo sapiens | reverse complement strand
GAGGAAAAATCCATTTGAAAAAATTTTTAAAAAAATGATAAATCAGGAGAAAAAGTTAAGTTAGCTTTAAGATTCATCTTGTATTATATAACCATTAAATAAAGACCTCCTAATACTCTTCGAAAAATCTCACCATACTTCGTTAGAGTCGACTTAGCTAACTATAGTTATACTTGCGTCTATCTGCCTAGTCTGATTTCGATTTTCATTGAGTACCCTTTATTTAATGAAATCCTAAACTTTTCTTTTTCATAATAATCTCCCTTAACTCCACCCAATCAGGTGGAGTTTTTTGGCTCTATTTCAGGCTTTTTGGGGATTTTCTAAAAATAATTTTTCGATATTTTTCGGTATTTTTCGGATTTTGGTCGGGGAATTGGAGGGGACTTTTTAGCGAATATGACTAAGAAATAAATCTGTTGTCGCTTCAGCAAGTTCATCCTCAACTTGGTTATAACGATCTGTCATATAAACCTTTGTATGGCCCAGCGCCTGGCTTAATTGTTCAAGTGGAACCCCTGCAATAATGCTTTGAGTTGTGAAGAAGTGGCGCATCATGTGAGGTGTTACATGCAATCCTGTCGCTTCATTCACTAGATTGAAGTTTCTATTTAGCTGGTTTGGATTGATAAGACCACCTTTCTCGTTGATAGTTATATAATCCTTGTGCTGTTCCTTGATAATCCCTAACTTTCGCTTAATCTTAGAAGCTTCAGCTATCAGATAATAGATAAGGTCTGTTCCGATATCATCAAGGCAGACATATCGCTCTGAATCCTTCGTTTTAAGCCCTCCTTTTTCCTTTCAAAGGGTCTGGTTGCTTCGACTGTCTCTAAGATGCAGTATAGCCCGTCCGCTGTCGTTCTGAGTGATGTCCATTGGACGCAAACCAAAGACTTCTCCTCTTCTCAATCCAAAAATGGTAAGATAGGTCAGAGCGTAGAATTGTTTTGGCATAATCTCTTCTGCCTTTGCTATCCAAGTCTTAAACTCTTTGAGAGTCACTTTCTTGTTAGCAGCAGGGATATCACTCTGGCCAATAAAGACACCTTTCAAGCGATTTGAGAGCAGATTCCCATTTTTGACGGCATCATTCAGCAATGCCATGAAGCTGGAATTGAGGGTTTGAACAGTGTATCTGGTATGGTTCTGCAACTTTTCAGCGATAAAGAGTTCATACTCATTTCTATCCAAATTTTTAAGCAGGACAGAACCAAACTTTGGTTTGATATGATTCTTATAGAGATTGTCATTGAGGTAGTAGGAAGTGTCATTCCAGCGCCCTGTTGACAATCTCTTTTCAGAATAGATATCCCAATACTTATCAAGTGTTAGATTCGTATTGATACCTAATTCTTGGTCTTGGATTTGTTGCTCAATCTCTGTCAAGGCTGCACGAGCTTGTGGAAGGGTTGTGAGACCACTTTTAGTAATCTCTTTCTTTTTACCATGAAAATAGAAAGAGCGTCTGATATAATAACGTTTGCCTTTTGCAGTCTCATAGTAATAGATATTTGGGTATTTTGTTTTATTATATTTCATTGTATTCTCCTTGTTTATCGGCTTCTGGACAAGGTCTAAACATTGAGAATATTGACATCACCCCTTTCATGGTGTAAAATAGGGTATAGAAAAGAGGCCTTTTTAATGGCTGATTTTTTATAAGGGTTAGCTTCACAATCAAACTTTGGCGAGGGAGATTGTGGGGCTTTTTGTTATTTCTTGACTTTATCTTTTAAAGCTTTCTCTATGGCTTTCTTCAATTCCAAAATAGATGCTTTTTCATCTTTGGTAAAGGTTACTGTGTTTTCATCTTTTACGGCATCAAACACACCACCTTTTGAATCAGAAGATCCAGGATAAACAAGTTGAAGATATCCAACAGTTGAACCAGGTTCTTTCAGTTGGTATGCTGTAATTTCAGAGAGAAGGATTGACTTTTCACCATCCAAACCATGAAGCAAAAACATTAGACATATTTGTCTTTCTTGCAATCCTGATAAAGTAATCATCGATTCTTACGACAGTTTTTGATTTTTTTAAACTCAAAAACTCGTTCATTAGGCTCCTCTGTAAAAAGTTCGATTTCTAAAACTTCATTTTGTTTTTTACCAAATAATGCCATAAGTAGTTCCTTTCTTTTTCTGCTTCAGCAGTTTATAAACATATTTAACCAACTAAGGTCTGATATTCCTCTTTTACCATGATTTCATTTGTCATGGTTTTTAGATTGTAATAAGACATGAATTTGAGGTAATCAAACTCTGTGGGGTCATCTAAAGCTCTAGTGCATCTTTCACGAGATGATGGATCATATTCCTATCAGCTTCGTTTTCACAGCGTAGGCGAGCGTTCTGGTACTCTGAGCGTGTGTGGTCTTTGTGTCCGAGTTCATGCAGTAGGACCTTAACCCTCTTTTTGCTGAGTTTATTAGACAAGAAAGCTGTATTGGTTTCTTTTCGTAAAAATCCAAGTTCATCAGGTATTAGCTCGCCGTCAAAATCGACAATGCGAACCTGAAAATGACTTATAATTTCTTTTTCGGTCACTAAACAGTACCTCTAATCACCAGCTTCTTTGAGATAACCTTCAATGATAGACTGGATGATTTTTCTTCTTTTCATCTGTTAATTCTCGACCACCAAACATCATGACATTAGATGCCATTTCTTCAACATTCAGTGTCTTACCTTGCCAGGTGTACTCTTTGGGAATTACCAGCGATTGCTGGGTTATCAGTGCGACCAAGTAAATAATCTGTGGACACGTTGAAGTAGTCAGCAATCATTGAAACTCGTTCAACATTTGGTGTGGATTTCTTCATGTTATAAATTGTATTTCTGCTAAAACCTAGTTTTTCTTCAAGTTTATTTAATGAAATACCTTGTTTGTCAGCCAATTCTTTTATTTTTCAAATGTGAAAAACATTGATACATCAACCTTTCTAAGGCATGACAAAAATATTTAATAAATTTACTACAAAACCGTTGACAAATGTTAATAAATTTACTACAATAGTTTTTGTAAGCTAAAGAGTTAGCGAACAAGACAACTAAAAAATAAAAGCCTAATGAAACTGATTGGCGTCCGTTTTCTAGGGTAGAACCTTGCTTTTTTTAGTAGGTCTTTTTCTCTATGTTTTGATTTTTAATAAATTTATTTATTAATGTCAAGAAATTCGCTAACTTTTTAGATAATTTTTAAAAAGGAGGTCAGGGATGAACGAAGAAGACCTGAAAGAATTGTTGGAACTCTTAGCGACAGATTATGGGCGAGGGTATCTAGATGGAGTAGTTGGGGACTTTCAATGCTTTTGAAAAATTTCAAAAAGAAGCAGAGAAATATAGAAAGGAAAAATATGAGTAAAGAACTAAAGATAATCAAGGCTAAAATCAAAACTCGTTTGATTGAGTTGGATATGACTCAAGCTGAGTTGGCAAAAAAAGTATTTGTCACACCATCGGTCATTTCAGAACTGCTGAAGTATGGCAAAGGAAGTGATTCTGTGAAAGAAAAAGTCACAGATGTTCTAGGGAATTGAGAATCCTTGGAGAAATCACTGAGAGGTCCATACATGCAAGCAAAAATAATACTGAATTGGCAGAAGAAAAATCACCAACTTAGTCAGATGATGATCGATAGTCTTGAGGGACTAGATGTTTGGGAAACTATTTTAACACTAGGAAAAGTAAGAAGAGGAACATTATGAACGAAATTTTTAATTTTCACGGGCAGGAAGTCCGTACTTTGACAATTGATGACGAACCTTGGTTCGTTGGGAAGGATATTGCAGATATCTTGGGATATGCAAATTCAAGAAAAGCAATTTTTGACCATGTAGATGATGACGATAAGACTGATGGGGTAACGATTCGTGACGCCATGGGTAGAAATCAAAACCCTATCATCATCAATGAATCTGGTCTCTACTCTCTTATCTTATCCAGCAAATTGCCTCAAGCAAAAGAGTTCAAGCGTTGGGTGACATCAGAGGTCTTGCCAGCTATTAGAAAACAAGGCGGATTTATCCGTGAGGATTTGGATGAGGATGCCTTCATTGCTCTATTTACTGGGCAAAAGAAATTGCGTGAGCAACAAGCGACCATGCTGGAAGATATTGACTACTTAAAGAGTGAGCAACCGATTCACCCAAGCTATGCTAAATCGCTACTGAAGAAGAGAAAGGCTCGAGTAGTCGCCTGTCTTGGTGGTATTGATAGTCCAGCTTATGCTGACAAGATTTTTCGCTCAGTCAGTATTTAGACAAGCTGAGATTGACTTTAAAAGACCACTTCAACATTAGTCGCTATGACTTGCTACCGAAAAAGTTTGCAGATGCAGCCTTGGCCTACTGGATGACTTGGGAGCCAAGCACCAATACTAAGATGAAAATCATGAAATTGAACTCATTTGACGAAGGGTAGGAAGGGGAAGAAGATGGACAATGTTCTACTTTCACTATCTGAATGGATTAAATCCATTATCAAGGACACAATCACAAGGCTGGTTGAAATAGAAAAAGATAGCGACCATTATCCAGAGTTGATGGATGTGAGCACTACCTGTGAATTTCTAGGAATTAAGTATGACACATTTTCAGATAATTATCGTTACATGAAGGGGTTCCCAAAGGAATTACCTGGTAAGAATGGTCAAAAAAAGAGCCATCAAAGAATGGCTCTCTAATCAAATATAATAACTTTACTAAAAGGCTTCTGGACAAGGTCTTAGCAAAATTATTTTGACTATATTATAGCACAAAAAAGAGGATAAAAAACATGAACAATTTACAAATTATCGCAGTAGGCACAGTAGTATCAGTGGTCTTGATTGAATCGCTGATGATGAATATCAAGCTAAAAATGGCAATGAGACAGAAAAAGAAGATTCAATTTCAAGCGCCACAAGTTGAAAAAGGGTTTATCGACTTTAAAACAGGTCGCCGTGTGGATATTGATCCCGTGACACGAAAAAGAAACATTTGTGGATTAAAACGGAGGGTATCAATGGTAGTTAAAAACAAGCGATACTACTGGATTCAACTAGCTCAGGATTTTTTCAAGTCTAAAGAAATGAAATTGCTTCGTAAGATTGCAGGTGGCGATACGCACACTATCATCTATCTCAAAATGATGTTGATTAGTTTAGAGGATGGCGGGCACATCTACTATGATGGACTTGCTGATAATCTAGCTGAAGAAATCGCTCTTGTTATTGATGAAAACGTTGAAGATATCAAAAATTACATTGATTTTTAGAAAGCAAAGGATTGCTGACTAGAAAAAATGACAGAGATTATTTCTTAGAACAGGTTCCTGAGATGGTTGGGAGCGAAACGGCGAGCACTCGCAGAAGTCGTAAGCACAGAGAGTTGACAGCGTTGGATTGCAACACCATTGCAACAACTTGCAACGGATATATAGATATAGATACAGATATAGAGAAAGAACATAATAAGATGACGGTCATTTTCCAGTTTATCTGAAAAATTTGAAACATAGCGGTATTCGGCTTAACAATAAACAACATCAACAGTTGTTGGATTATGTGGGACTTGATGGAATGAGTTTTGATATGTTGAACCGTGCAGTGGAGATAACTTCGAGGTTTATCAACCTAGTTTCAAGTATCTGAGAGGGATTCTTGAAAATTGGAAAAAGAAAGGTTTTACAACTATTGAACAGGTAGATGATAATGACCAAAAAAATATAAAGATAGCAAGAACTCCCATCTTCAAGGAAGACAACGAAATGATAAAAATCAGAGCAGGAGGTAAAAAGACGAATGGGGGTTTTTAGAACTTATCAAGCAATTTGAAGAGGAATTTTATCCTATAAGTGAGGAAAAAGAAGACTTTGCTTATAAAACAACCCCTTTCAACTGTGAACAGCTTGCTTGTCTGAAATGGCTAGCTGGCACGAATGCGGAGGTCGTCTGTCATGGTAGACAATGTGTTTGAAGAAATTGCCTTATCTTATCGCAGGAATACAGAACAACAGGAAGAGCTTTGCGAAAAGCACAACATTCCTTTGATAAAAATATTGAGGACTGAAAGTGTTGTGTGTCGCATGTGTGAATCTGAACGGATCCATGAGGAGAATCAAGCAAGAGTGAATGAACTGGCCGACGCTGAGAGTGAGCGAGAAAGGAAGTACTATCTAGAAAAGTTCTCTCTTTACGATGAGGTTTTGAAAAATGCGACTTTGGACAATTTTGAGACCCCAACCGAAAAAGAAGCGGAAAAGCTAGCTTTTGCAAAGAGGATTTGTCGCGAGTGGTCTGAGGGTGCTAGGAACAACATCGTGCTACAAGGAGAACCTGGGACAGGCAAGAGCCATTTAGCCTTTGCTATGGTAAAAGCTTTATCTGAGTACACGAAAGAGATTGCAATATTTATCAATGTGACGGACTTGCTGATGAAGATTAAAGCTGATTTTAGTCAGGAAGAGTTTCTGGTCAACAAGATTGCTAGCGCTAAGTTCTTGGTTTTGGATGATTTGGGCATGGAGAAGGATAGCGAATGGTCGTTTACTATTCTCTACAATATCCTGAATAAGCGTTCAAATACGATCATTACCACGAATTTGATTTCTGCTGATATTCAGAAAAGATATGGGAGACCCTTTATGTCCAGACTGATGAAGGGTGTGGATAAAGACCATTTGATGGTTTTTAACGACTTGACAAACAAGCGGAAGCAATATTTTTAGAATGGAGGTGGCTGATGTTTATTTTAAAGCATGGGACAAGAGAGGATAAGCCGTTTCTGAGATCCGTAGTTATCGGAGTGACTGGCTTGGACATTTCATGTTCCGAGGAGAAGAAAGCCATGCGGTTTGTTTCTCGGGCGGCTGCCTTACAGGTTGGTAAAGCATTGAGGAGTTCCTTTGGGAACTTTTACCCAGTTGAGGTGGAGTGATGATTGGGGGTATCGATCATTAAAAAAATGACAGTTTGGGCGCTTTTTGATAGTGGGAATGGTTCTTACTTCAAGGGTGCTAACTCTCTGAATAGTTCGGGGGACGAATATTGAAATCTATTCAATCGGAATGGATATAGAAAACAAGAACAATCATTTCATAAATTTGGACCTTGCTGACTTTTGGGCGCCTTTTTGGAGACAACACACTTTTTGATGTGTTAGACAAATTACCAAAACCTGACCTTATAATAGCTAGTCCACCATGTGAATCATGGTCAAATGCTTCTGCGATGGAAAACGGAAATGCGTGTTGGAAACGCAATGATGTTTCTGACAACCTGTTTGCTCCCCAAGTAAGACCTTCACCATTCACAATCCGTTCAAAAACAGGATTACGAATCAGCCTATATAAATTATCAGTATGACAGACAATTTCTAAAAAGGGTCAATGGTGAGCTAACAGCTTTCAACACAATAGAAATCATAAAAAGATATAGACCACAATTTTTGGGTTATTGAGAATCCAGCGGCTGACAGACTGTGGCCTTACATTGAGGATATTATTGGATTCAGAATTCCATACAAAAAAATCTAGCTAGATACAATAATTATGATTATCCTTTACAAAAAACGGACGATTTTTGGAAGCAATATTGAACTTAATCTTTAAAAATAAAATTATCAAGCAGGACATCGAGTGGAAAAAAACTTCTCAAAAATCATATAATGAGAGATCTAATATACCTGAAAAAAATTGGTGTCAGAAATATTCAAAAAAATTTTACAAGGAGTTTAGTAAAGATGATTGAACTCTATTTCATTTACAACGGTCACCGCAAGATACTCATTGGGAGTTTTGGCCACATACATGGCGCAATCAACGAATTAAAGCAACATCAAGCCAGCTACTCTGCTGTTAACAATCCACGATTTCATAAAAGCATGAGTGGAGAAAACATCAGGATTGACTACGGAGCAGTTGACTGCTACTACTTGATTACGAAGAAAACGGAGGGAAAATAAGATGAATACAAAAATGAATTTGGAAGAAAAGGTTCAGCAGTGGTTTGTTGACCGAAATTTACATGAAGTAAATCCTGTCAAACAGTTCTTGAAGTTGATGGAAGAGTCAGGAGAATTATTTGAAGGTATCGCAAAGGATAAATCTGAACTGATCTATGATGCTCTTGGAGACATCCAGGTAGTCTTGATTGGATTTGAACAGCAGATTAAGAACGGCGCTCAGATTCAAGCAAATCAACAAGAACTTGAATTGTTGCTGATGGTTTCTAGTTTAGGGAATATCGCTCAAAAACTATACGCTCATATCTGCCACAATGAGACACAAATTCCGTTAATCAAAGCAGACCTGATGTTTCTTGATAGCGTGATTAGTACGGTTTCATTTTGCAATGGTACTACAGCTGAAAATTGCTTAGAAGAAGCTTATGAAGTTATCAAGGACCGCAAAAGGTAAGATGATTGATGGGGTGTTTGTTAAAGAGGAGGATTTGGCATGATACCGAAATATAGAGCGTGGTATGTGTTAGCAGAAGAAATGATTAATGAAATACTGATGATTTCATTTGTCAGAAAGGAAATCATAGGGAAGTTTAGCGATGGCTCTACATCAGTTCCGTTAAAATTTGAAGATGAGCGAAACGGGGAAGACGTTATCCTCATGCAATCAACAGGATTGGTTGATAAGAACGGCAAGGAAATCTTTGAGGGGGATATACTTGGTACAAAAAGATGGATTGCTGGATGGTGTAATAGAGTACAGATCTGATTTAGGAATGTGGACGAATAGTTTGATTAGATACAATAATTTCGAACGATTATGTAATGTGGCTACCTCAAGAGAAATCATCGGCAACGTCTACGAAAACAGAGAGCTTTTGGAGGTTATCTAATGTACCCAGAAATAATTGATAACATAAATAAACCAAATCATTATATCGGGACTTATGGTCTCGAAGTGAAAGATGTTACGAGGAATTTCATCAAAGGTAAGTCAGAGATGGAAGCACATCACTGGTGCAGTGCAGTCGAGTATTTACTTCGATACAAAGAAAAAGAACGGTCTTGAAGACCTGAAGAAGGCACGCAAGAACCTTGACTGGTTGATTGATGAAGTAGAAAAGGAGTTAAACAATGATCAATAATGTTGTTTTGGTAGGTCGATTGACTCGTGACTCTGAGTTGCGATACATACCATCAAATGTTGCAGTTGCAACATTCAGTTTGGCAGTGAATCGCAATTTTAAGAATCAGGCAGGTGATCGTGAAGCCGATTTTATCAGTTGCATCATGTGGCGCCAACAGGCTGAAAATTTTGCAAATTGGCTTAAAAAAGGTGCTCTTGTAGGAATCACAGGTCGCATCCAGACACGTAGCTATGACAATCAGCAAGGGCAACGTGTCTATGTTACGGAAGTTGTGGCTGAAAGTTTTCAAACGCTTGAAAAGAAGGATAATACTGCAAACCAGTCAAGCATGGAAAATCAGATGCCACCAAGTTTTGGAGCAAGTGACCCGATGGATATTTCAGATGATGGATTGCCGTTTTAGGGAGGTGTGAAGAATGAACAGACTGAAACAATTGAGAAAAGAAAATGGTTTGACTCAGCAGGAATTATCTGAAGTAATAGCTGTCTCATACCGAACTATACAAAATTGGGAAAATGGGGAAAGTCCAATTAAAAACTAATAAAGCAAGTCAGTTAGCAGGCTATTTTGGTGTAAGCGTAGGATACTTGCTTGGTTATGAATCTGAAAGTGAGCAAGCTAGCAATTATCAAAAAATAAAAATTTGCTTCACTAATGGTGAAGAACTTAGTTTTCTAGTAAGAAACTTTACAGAAAAAGAACGTACGAAGATTACTAGTCAGTTCAACAATGGAAATTTGATGAGGATTAGAAATTTGTCTGTCAACCCTAAGAATGTCAATTATTTTTTTGTTGAAGACTTTGAAGAAAAATAAGGAGGTTAACAATGAACATACAGGGACTAATTGAACGATATGAAAGATTTAAAGCTAGTAAGAAGAAATTGACTTCGGTTGATTTGGTTTTGAAAGACTTACGGTCTTTAGACGATCCAGAACCGTTGCCGTTCAAGTTAAAAGATGTCGTTCGTCGAATAAGAGGGTTTGATCCGACGACACAGACTAGGTGGCTTAATGACATCCTTAACGAATTAGGTAGCGACTATGGTTTAATGAAATATCGCAGTGGTTACGAGCAAGGAAAAAGTGAGGGAGCATGGGTTGGCGAACAATTGAAAGATGCTGATAAGATTCGACAAGAATTGAATAAAGTGGCTCTCCCTAATTTTATGGATGACTGGATTTTCGAATGCCAACTTTTAAAAAATTTTAGTTTGCGTGATGCACTAGATAGTAACACAATCCATCTCTACGCTAAAAAAAGCGAATTCGTGAAGAAATGGCTTAATGACAAAAAAACAACCAAGAACTTTTTCGCTCGAGCGTGGTTGACTGACTATGAGGCCGAGAAAGAGCCAAAATACAAAGTCAAGTTAAAAAATACAGATGATTATCTAAATCAAACAGAAACTGGATTCCACTTTTTTAACAATGGGAAAAACAACAAAAAATTTACACGAAAGGAACTGGAATATTCTGGTTTTGGTGAAGTGTTTAATAGTCCACTATTTGAAGTGGAGGAGGTGGAGTGATGGTAATCAAGAATTACAAATATGATTATTCAGGTGGCAAAAATCTACTACACAATTGATGTTGATGGCTATGAACAAGCCATGGAACACACAAAGACAGAATACGGAAGTGTACAAAGAAATGATATTGATGATTTCTTAAGTACGGTTGAGGAATACGACTTTCAAGAAGCTGAGATGATTGAAGCATTCGTTGACTTTCAAAATGATTTGCTCTTATATGGAATTGGTTTTGAATTGAGAAATGAGGTCACAGAATGAAACGAAAAAGCATATCTAAAGCCACTAGACAAAAAGTTTTAGATAAATACGGCGGTCACTGTGCTTATTGTGGCAAGGTTTTGGACTTGAAAACTTTGAGAGTGGATCATTTACACCCTCACTATCGAGGCGGAGAAGATAGTTTTGAAAACTATATGCCTGCTTGTTATAAATGCAATTTCTATAAATCTACTTTTCTGTTAGAAGAATTCAGAGAGCAGATGTCTACCTTGCACGAGAGAATCAGTAAGCCGTTTATAGCAAGACTTGGGTTAGATTATGGAATTATTGAAATCAAGCCTTTTAATGGTAAATTTTATTTTGAGGAGGAGACATGAAACGATTTATCTCAATCTGGATATTATTATCTGCTGGATTAAATATTTGGCAGAGTATCCACATTAAAAAACTAGAAGAAAAGCGCCCGATGCTCATCTACAAGGCAGATAATCAAGGCGCTGAAATCAAAGGAAGAATCACCCACAAAGAAAAAATAGGCGACATGTTCACTATCACAGTGCAAAATTACGGAATATTCGTAGTTACTCAAACAAGCTATGAATCTCTAAAAAAATAGGAGATGAGGTAATATTGTAATGACAAAATACAAGAAACCAACTTACATCATTATTCAGGAAGCAATGGCAGAACGCATTAGATTTCTAGAAGATGAACTGTATGAAAGGGCCTATAAGGATATTGAGAAACTAGAAGCTCAAAATGATTTCTTAAAAGCCCTTTGTAATAATCAACTTGAAATTATCATGGATTACGAATGGAAGCAGATGCAAGAGCAGGCTGAGTTCATAAAGGCTAATACTAGGAAATGGAGAGCAAGATGAAGCTAAGATTGAAAGAACTTAGAGAGGACCTATGTATCTCTGTCAAAGACATGGCCAGAGATACAGGTGTCTCCCAAAACACAATTCATTTGTACGAGCGAGGTGGATATCCGTCCATTAAGCAAATTGAAATGATTGCTAAAACCTATGATGTAAACCCTGCGTGGCTTGTTGGGTGGATAGATGATAAAATGATGCCTGGAGTCCAGGTCGTTGAGAAAGTTGTCTATAAAGAAAGTCCAACAGCAAGATTGCCAGATTATTTCAACAACAATAACGAAGGTAAGATTATCAAGTGGAAGCAGTCACGAAGATATCGAGGGGGTAGGAATTGAAGAAATTAAGCGACGAAGACCTCAAAACATTAGACAGAGAACTTTTCAAATTTCAAAACATTCAACGTACAATAGATTTGAGAAGGCTAGAACTAGAAACTCGAAATCCAGATGCTCAAAGTGGGCCTAGCGTAGGAATACGCAAACCTACCGAAACTATCGCAATCAGAATCGCAGATGATCCAACCTTAAAATTTCTCGAAGGGTTCAAAGCTATTATTAACAAACTCCTGATCAATCTAGTCGATGAAGATAAGGAAATCTTCAATCTGCGCTGGAGATATCCTCAATTGAGATGGGAAGAAATAGCAGAACAGAAATTCATGAGCAAAGCTACAATCTATCGACGTAGAAGGATTATCCTAGAGCAGTACGCTATTTTGAAAGGTGAGCTATAAATAAACATGAGACAAAAGACATCTTGAAGTCTCACAAAAAAAGGGTTATTATGATAGCATGAACTTCTGAAACAAAAACACACATCACACTTTAGGAGTCATCCTTAATTCTAGTCAGAAAAGTTGTCCAACAGAAGTATCGTCAAGAGTCAGCAAATGCTGGCTTTTTGTTTTGGGAAAGGAAGGAGGTAGAATATGGAATTTGTATCACCGATAAAAGATAATGACGACATTCAGGCAATGAAAGATTATCTCAGAGAGTGGAATGAGATGTATTATATGCTATTCATCACAGGTCTGAATACTGGTTTGCGAGTCGGAGATATACTTACCTTGAAAGTTAAAGATGTCCAGGGATGGCACATCAAACTGAGAGAACGGAAGACTGGCAAGCAGATAACGAGACGGATGACAAAAGAACTCAAGAAAGAAATGAGGAGATATGTTGAAGGGAAACCATTTCATCATTTCTTATTCAAAAGTAGGCAAGGTCAGAATAAAGCGATAACTCGTGAGCGAGCCTATCAAATCATACATGAAGCAGCTGAAGAACTTGGCATTGATAATGTCGGCACTCACACAATGCGAAAAACATTTGGCTATAAATATTACAACAAGACAAAGGACGTAGGAACATTACAAAAAATGTTCAATCACTCATCACCTGCAATTACCCTGAGATACATAGGAATAGAACAAGCAGAGCTTGATGATGCTTTACGGAACTTTGTCATTTAATTTTTTTAAACATTACTTTCACATAATGAGTTAAGCATAAACTGAAAAAATCAAAGAGACAAAAAGCTAGGAGCTGTAAGGATTTGAGAATTAAGGGGAGTTTAACAAAATATAAGATATGTGAAAGTGAGGGATAAAATTGGTATAGTTGGAGGATGAAACATTGGGATTATTTTTAGGATATCTAGTTGTCTATTTTTTTAACCTTAATTTTTTAGTCGTTATTTTTGATTGGGGAAAAAGTGATGTATTAAAGTTAGTTGAGAACGGATTGATATTTCTTTTCTTACCACTCGTATTTGTTTTTGTATTGGCCTATGATTTTATAAACAAAATAAAATGAGACAAAAAGACATCTTGAAGTCTCACAAAAAAAGGTTTATTATGGTAGCATAGATTTCTTGTATGAGATGGGATAGGTCAAAGGCCTGTCCCTTTTGCATTGAGAAAGGAGGTTTGAGATGTATAACAAACCTATCAGACCATCCTTGAGATCTAAGAAGTGGGAGAAGTTCCGTGATAGGATAATGCGTAAGCATGATTATCTTTGTCAAGAAAGTTTGCGTTACGGAATTTCTGTTCAAGCAGAAATGGTTCACCATATCTTTCCTGTATCTGAATATCCTGAACTTGAATTCGTTGAATGGAATTGTTTGCCGTTGACGAATAAGAAACACAATACGTTTCATGATAGAGTGAACGATAGAGTAATCAATCAAGGATTGTATTGGCAGAAAAAAAGAAAAAAAGAATTTTTAAATTTTTTTCAAAAATGAAAAATGAAAAATTTTTAGTCCCCCTCTTTTTGAAAAAATCATTTTTGGCCAGTAGGGTACCGGTGAAGGGAACTTTTTCCAAGTCAGGGGGCCTTCAAACAAAAAAAGGGGTAAAAACTAAGCGATTTTGACGAAAGGAGGTAGTTTTTGGCTAAACCAATTACAGCGAAGTCTATTAAGTCAAAAAGTGGTCAAGCAGATGAAAGACTTGGGCACTTATCGTAAAGAGTTTGAAATGATCATTGACATCTTTGCAGGTATGCTATATCAGTATCAGAAACTTGCTCAAGATTATGCTGACATGGGTTATCCAGTAACAGACACCTACGTTAATAAGGCTGGTGCTGAAAATGAGCGCAAAGTTCCAATCTTGACAGCGATGGAAATTTTGAGGAAAGACATCCTCAGCTACTCTAATCAGTTGATGATGAATCCTAAGTCTCTTGGTGAGGTAGTAGAACAAGAGGGTGAGTCAGTTCTTACTGAGGTCCTGAAGTTTAAGAATGAACTGAAAAAGAAGCGAGTGAAAGATGGATAAAGACTTTGAAAAACGTTTTGCCGATTTTCGCCACGCTACAACCAATCTTGGAAAAGCTAAAGCCTATGTTGATTATGTCCTGAGCTATCAAGAGGAACATAACGAAGAACGGATTCTGGCTGCTGAACGCTTTTTGAGGGATTTGGAAAATCCAGCATATGAGCTTGATGAGGATATAGTGGATTTTGCCGTTCACTTCATTGAGAACTCAATTGTTCATCAGCAAGGAGATGACATGTTTGCCATGTCTATCCGTAACAAGCCTTTGATTTTGCAACCGTGGCAACATTTCACGGTTGTCAATCTCTTTGGGTTCTATCACGCTGGTACGAACGAGCGTAGGTTCAAAGAAGCCTTGATAATGCTGGCACGGAAAAACGGCAAGACCAGTTTTACTGCTGCTATTGCTTTGCTTTATCAGATTTTGGATGCCGATAGTGGTTCAAAATGCTATATCGTGGCCAACTCTGTCAAGCAAGCGCTGGAAGCCTTTAATTTCATCAAGTTCAACGTGGAACGATGGAATGAGAAATCTATCCATATCAAGGACAATAACCAAGAACACTCTATCACAGCTAATTTTGGAGATGATGGATCATTCTATATTCAGGCCTGGCCAATGATGAGAGCCGTTTGGACTCTCTCAATGGCAATGTCACGGTCATCGATGAAGCTCACACGATGAGGAATAGTAAGAAGTATGGTCTTATGAAGAAAACAATGTCAGCATACCGAAACAGTATGCTTTTTGTTATCTCAACGGCTGGTGATATTCCTACTGGATTTCTTGCTAACCGCTTGAAATACTGTCAGAAAGTTCTCAAGCAGTTGGTGCAGGATGAGGCTTTATTTATCTTTATTTGTAAAGCTAATCAGACAACGGATGGCGATGTTGGTGACTATCTTGATGATAATGTTTTGAAGATGGCAAATCCGTCTTGGGGTGTCACGGTGTCCATGCCTGCTTTGAGAGCAGAAGCAGAGCAGGCTATGAACGATCCACAGACCAGAAAATGAGTTTTTTTCAATAAAACTTTGAATGTCTTTACTAACTCAATGAACGCTTATTTCAATCCTGATGAGTTCATAGCTTCAGATAGTCAATACGATTGGACCCTAGAGGAGCTGGCACGCTTACCAATCCAATGGTATGGTGGTGCTGACTTGTCAAGGTTGCACGACTTGACAGCTGCTGCTCTTTATGGTGTCTATCATGATGGTGAAAAAGATGTTGATATCTGTATCACACACGCTTTCTTTCCTCGTGTCAATGCTCAAAAGAAAGCCAATGACGATGGCATTCCACTTTTTGGCTGGCAGTCAGATGGCTGGCTGACGATGAGCAATACTCCGACCGTTCTCTATGATGATATTGTCAAATGGTTTATCAAGATGAGAGAGAAAGGGTTCAAGATTGCTGCGGTCGGAATGGATAGGAAGTTTGGTCGTGAGTTTCTGACGAAGATGAAACAAGCTAGGTTCAAGATGATTGACCAACCTCAACTTTTCTATCTGAAATCAGAGGGGTTCAGACGGATTGAGTTCAAAGTTAAGAATAAAGAGTTTTACTATCTTCATTCTGATGCTTACGAATACTGTGTGAGCAATGTTAGAGCGATTGAAAAGGTGGATGATGCTGTGCAATATGAGAAATTAGACGGTGACGGTGGTACTGCAAGAATTGACTTGTTTGATGCCAGCGTTTTTTTGCTTGTATTCAGGCTCTTGCTAATCTTGGTAAGAATCAGAATGTCATGAGCTTCTTTTGATTAGGTGACTTATGAATGAAATAGTTTTATCAGAACATGAAATTAATGTGCTAATTAATAAAGGGCAAGTTAAAGTAATTTTTAAACGGTGAAGAAGTAATCGTTCGTCAAAGCTATACGAAAGATTTGAGGGCTGAAACAGTTAACTGGGATAAACAAATAGTTGATGTCAGTCAGAATATAGTAAGAAACAAACACTTTGATTCACTTTTTCAAAATACTTTTCGCTAGAAAGGAGGTGAGTAAAGATGGGGCTTTTAGATAGGTTTTTGAAACGTGGTAAGAGTCGAAGTGGAACGAATGTTATCACTCATTCAGATTTTGGGCTTTATATTGACGGTGATAGCTATGTGCCTTTGGCTCGAAATCCTGATGTGATTGCTGCGGTCAATAAGATTGCTGACATGGTATCAAATATGACCATTCATTTGATGGAGAATACCGACAAAGGAGATATCCGGGTTAAAGATGGACTAGCTCGGAAGATTGATGTAAATCCATGCGAAAACATGACTCGCAAGACTTGGATTTTCAAGATTGTGCGTGACCTATTGCTATTCGGTGACGGAAACTCAGCTCTTCATGTTGAGTATGATCCTATGAATGATTATATTTTGAACCTGAGACCATTCTCTATGAGTGAAGTTTCTTTCAAAAGTGATGATGTTGGTTATATCGTGAATTATCGTGGTATCGACTACAACCCAAGCGAAATCGTGCACTTTGTAATCAACCCAGATCCAGATAATCCATTTATAGGGACTGGCTACAGGCTTGCTCTGAGGGATATTGTTAGGAATTTAAACCTTGCTACTCAAATTAAAAAAGGATTTATGAATGGAAAGAACGTTCCTAGCCTGATTGTTAAGGTTGATTCTTCGAATGGAGAGTTGGGCACGCAAGAGGGGCGAGACAAGGTCGCCAAGAAATACTTAACAACAAGTCAGGCAGGTGAGCCGTGGATTATTCCTGATGCTTTGTTGAGTGTCGAACAGGTCAAGCCATTAAGTTTAAAAGATATCGCTATCAATGAATCTGTTGAAATTGACAAGAAAACAGTTGCTGGACTTTTGGGAGTTCCAGCTTTTATTTTGGGAGTTGGAAAATTCGACAAGGTTGAATACAACAATTTTGTAAATACTACAGTCATGAGTATTGCTACAACAATCACACAGACTCTTACAAGAGATTTACTTATTTCAAGTAATCGTTACTTTCAAGTTCAACCCACGATCTCTTTACTCTTATGACATTACAGAGCTATCTACTGTCGCAAGGCAGATGACTAGTAATGCCGCTATGCGTAGGAATGAGTGGCGTGATTGGGTTGGAATGACTCCTGATCCTGAAATGGATGAAATCATTGTTCTTGAAAACTATTTGCCACAAGGCGAGCTAGGCAATCAGAGCAAATTAAATAAGGGAGGAGGAAATACTGATGCAGAAACGTAAGGTTTATATGCCCACTCAATTTCAAACACGAGAAGAAAGTGAAACTGGTGATTTGATTTTGAGTGGGTACTTTATCAAGTTCGATGAAGTTACTGAATTATGGCCGGGTTACTTTGAGGTAATCAAACGTGAGGGTGTTGAAAAAGCTATCAAAAACGCTGACATCCGGGCATTGTTTAACCATGATGATAGTTTAGTGCTTGGTCGTACTGGTAACGGGACGGTCATTTTAGGAGTTGATGAAATCGGACTTTACGGTGATATCATCATCAATAAGGATGACCCGCAAGCTGTTGGGGCCTATGCTCGTGTTCAGCGTGGCGATGTGATTGGATGTAGCTTTGGTTTCATCCCAATCAAAATCAATACGGAAGAGCAAGCAGATGGTTCGTACCTGGACACTATCTTAGAATTAGAAATCTTTGAAGTGAGTCCATGTACTTTCCCAGCCTATCCGCAAACGGAAATTGCTGCACGACAGAAAGACTTTGAAAGTCAACAGCGTGCCAATCGTGAAGCGCTGGACAAGCGCAAGAAAGAAATTAAGGAGAAATTTAACCTATGCACAAATCATTGATTTTAGGCGCTCGCATGCGCAACAAAGCAGAAAAAGTGGTAGAACTTGAAGAATCAATTAAAGAATTGAACAAGCGTTCTGAACTTGAAGCGAAGAAATTGGATCAAGCTGGAAATGATGAAGAAGTTTCAGCGGTTGAAAAGAATCTGGAAGATATCCAAAAAGAATTGGAAGATAAATTGGCAGAAAAAGAACAACTTGAAAAAGAAATCGAAGATTTGCAAAATCAAGTTGAAGAATTGAATCGTAAAGCGCCGACTTACCCAAGTCAAGAAACGTGGAGGACAGAAATTGGAAAAACGTGACGCAATTGCTAAATACATTCGTACTGGTCAAACTCGTGACATCGTAGGCTTGAAAACTACTGATTCAGGAAGCGCAGCTCTAATCCCGACTGAAGTTTTGCAACCTCATTTTTGTTAACAAAAACACGTAATCCACTTTTGGATCTTGTGGAACGTGTGAAAGTTAACAGTGGATCTGGTAAATATCCAGTTATCAAGAAAACAGATGGTGTAATGGTTTCAACAGATGAATTGAAAGCAAATCCAGAACTCGGAAAACCAGCAATCAGCGAGATTGATTATTCAATCAAGACTTACCGTGGATATGTCCCTGTGTCACAAGAAATGATTGATGACGCAGACTATGACATCATGTCCATTGTTGAAGACGAAGTGTTCAATCAAGGTGAAAACACTGAATTGTCATTAGTTACAGCTGTCCTCAAAACAGCTACCCAAGCAGATGCAGCTGGATTTGATGGTATTAAAGATATCTACAACAAGAAGCTTAAATCAATTTATAAAGCAAGCATCGTTGTAACTAAGTCAATGTTTGCTGCACTTGACAAGGTGAAGGATAAAGATGGGCGCTACATGCTTCAAACTGATGTAGCTTCACCTACTGGCTATTCATTTGGTGGGAAAACAATCTACAAAGTAGATGACGCAGTGTTTGGAAACGAAGGAGACATGAAATTCTTCATCGGAGATGTTACTGAGTTCGTCAAAGAGTTTGACCGTTCTCAAGTATCCGTTAAATGGGTGAACAATGACATTTACGGACAATTGCTTGGGCTTTTTTTATCCGTTTGGATATTAAGAAAGTAGATGAAGAAGCTGGATTCTTCGGAACCTATACTGATGTTGTAGCTTAAGGAGGTAACGTATGAGCTATAAAGTAATCCGTCCTTTCAAGGACTTGGCTGATCCTGAAAAACATGACTATGCTGTTGGCGATATCTTTCCTCGTGAAGGATATGAGCCCACAGATAGCTTTACCAATGGCCTTTTGACTGGTTCTAACACTGCTGGCTCTATCTTCCTTGAGATTTTGGGAGATGATGAGCCTAAGAAACCAGATCCTGAAACAAAAGAAGTTAAGGAAGAGCCCGCAGTTGAGCAGGAAGAAACAGTTAAGGAAACAGTTAAGGAAACAGTTGAGGAAACTGCTGAAGAGCCTGCTAAGGAAGTTGAGGAGTAAGCATGGATGAAGGTCAGCTTTTAGAATTGCTGAAGCTTAAGCTGGGTATTTCAACCAGCTTGAGAGACAAGCCGTTAGAAAAAATCATTTCAAGTGTCATCACTGAATTGACCGATAACCTCGGTATCGAGCTTGTTGGTGAGCGTGCTGACCATGAAATGTTTATCGTTGACTATGCTGCTTATCGCTATGAGGGTGGGGTGGATATGCCACGTCACCTTCAATGGCGACTGCATAATTTACAGATAGCATCAAAGAAAGAGGTCAAGAATGTGGAATCATGAAATCAAACTGATCTCTAAAAAAGTCACAGGTAAGGATAAGTTACTACAACCAATCTCTGAGGATGTTGAAGTTACTCTGTTGTGTCGTAAAAAGAAGATCACTCGCTCTGAATTTTATCAAGCAAATCAGGCAGGTCTAAAACCGAGCTTGGTCGTTGAGATTCGAAATTTTGAGTATGAGAATCAGGAGTTTGCGAAATTTGAAGGCAAGCAATATCGTATCTTGAAAACCTATCCTATCGATTCTGAAATTTTAGAGTTGACTTTGTCAGAGGTCTTGAAATGAGTAATGACCTTGCTGATTTGATAGCGAAAGAGCTTGCTGCTTACTCTGATGAGGTTACTGAAGAAGTGGATAAGATTGCAGAGCAGGTGGCTGATGAGACTGTGGATGAGTTGAAAGAGACAAGTCCGAAACGATACGGAAAGTATCGTAGAAGTTGGAAAAAGAAGAAGTTGGCCAATGGCTCTTTTGTTGTGTTCAACGCAGTTGCAAGTCTTACTCACATACTTGAAAACGGGCACCTTTCAAGAAATGGTGGTCGTGTCGCTGGTATCGTCCACATCAAGCCAGCTGAAGAAAAAAAGCAATTCAGAACTTTGAGAAGCGTATCAAGGAGATTGGGAAATGAAGCTATCAGACTTTGCTGTTATTTTTGGAACAGGTAAAACTACCTGTTACCTATCGAGCGTTTAAAAACTGGGAACGCTCCTGACCTACCTTACCTGGTCTATTATGAATCGAGTCCAGCCATCAATGCAGCTGACAATATGGTTAATCATCAGATTAAGAGCGTGACGGTTGAGCTGGCTTTTTGAGCAGAAGGATGAAGATTTGGAAGAACGTCTGGAAGAGCTGTGGACAACCCATGAGCTCTTTTTCGATGTTCAAGAAGAAACATTTATCGAGACTGAAAGACTCTATGTCAAGTCTTATACGGTCTATCTATACTAAGGAGGAATGACATGACTCAAGAAAATAAAGTAACCTTTGGATTAGAAAACGTACATATCGCACCTATCAAAACACTTGCGGCAGATGGAGTTATCACTTACGGCGATGTTTTTCGTTTTCCTGGAGCGATTGAGCTGACACTTGATACTAAAGGGGAAACAACCCCTATCAAAGCAGATAACAAGGATTACCATTTCATGAATTCAAACGAAGGCTATGAAGGTAAACTTAAAATTCCACACATTATTGATGAATTTGCGACAAAAATTCTTGGTGAAATCAAGGACCCTCAAACTGGTGTTATGACTGAAAAAGCAGATGCGAGCTTGACAGAGTTCGCAATGATGTTCCAGTTTGAAGGCGACAAAAACAAGACTCGCTATGTGATGTACTACTGTTTTGCCAGTCGCCCATCTCTTGGCTCAAAAACTAAGAACGGGACATCAACCAACGAACGTGAACTTAGTTTCAAAGCTAGCCCGCGTCCATTGGATACAGTTGTCAAGCGTTCTATCACATCAGCTGATGACAAGGATGCGTATGACAACTGGTTCAAGAAAGTGTATGAACCTACTGCAGTTGTAGCTTAAGGAGAAGATCTATGCGTAAAATCGTTTTGGTTGGTGATCAGGAGTATGAGTTGGGGACCAACGGCTATACTCCTATTGCTTACAAGCAACAATTTGGAAAAGATTATTTTCAAGATCTGTTCTCGATGTTGAAAAATCAATCATTCATGAATGAATTGAACAAGTTGGAAACTGACAAAGAATTGACAGCGACTAATATTGATATTTCAATGCTAGAAGAGTTTGATATGACCTTTTTCAATCGTCTTTTTTGGACCTTTGCTAAATCTGCAAATCCTCAAATCAAGCCTTATGAACAATTCTTCATGGAAATGGAAATCTTCCCGATTCAGGAAGTTGGACCTGTGCTGATGGAAATGCTGAATGCGAGCATGACGACAAAAAAGCACCAGATGAATCAGAATCAGCTAGCGAAGAAATCTTTACAGTAGAGTCCTATTTGTCTTGCTGTAAAGAAACTGGTCTGTCTATCGATGATTTAAAGCACATTTCAATCGGAATGGCTCTGGATTATCAGACGGATTATGTAAATCTGCGGAGCGAGGACAAAGGTGGCGAACGGAAGGCAACGCAAGCTGATTTTGACAGTTTTTAAAGAAAAATGAGTGCTGAGAGAGCGATTCTGAGGCCAAGTTCATTGTCCTAACTGCATTATCAGTCGTAGAAGTTCTCTCAGCGCTTTTCTATTTTTTGTGAAAGGAGGAAATATGGCAGGAAATATCAAAGGTATCAAAATTGAAATTGATGGCGACACGCAGCCCTTACAAAAGGCCCTGAAAAATGTCAATAAGGCTGCTACTGATGCAAGTCAGGAGTTGAGACAGATTGACAAGGCCTTGAAGTTTGATACAGGGAACGTAACGCTCCTGACTCAGAAGCAAGAAGTCTTACAAAAGCAAGTTTCGACGACCAAGGAGAAACTGGAAACCTTGAGACAAGCTCAGTCTCAGGTGGAACAGCAGTTCAAAAATGGTGATATCGGTGCTGATCAGTACCGTGCTTTTCAACGTGAAGTAGAAGTTACTCAAAACGTCCTAAAAGGATATGAGGGTAAGCTTGCAAGCGTGAACCAGGCACTTGCTGAGAATGGGAGTGCTACTCAGAACAACAAGAACCAATTAAAAGAGTTACAAAATGAGCAGAGTCAACTTGCTTCAGAGATGGTAAAGGTGACAAGCTCATTCAAACTGCAAGAAAGTCAGCTAGGCGCTAATGCTAGTGAAGCCGAGAGAAATGCTCTTGCCCAGAAAAAGATTGGTGCTCAGTCTGAGATTGTAAGTAAACAAATTTCTAATCTAGAACAGCAATTGGAAATTACCAAAAAAGAATTTGGTGAGAACTCCACACAAGCCAACAGGATGGAAGCTGAGCTAAATCAGGCTAAGACTGCTTTTAATCATCTCAATGATGAGATGAAGGGAACAAAGTCTGCTGCTGATGGCACTCAAGAAAGTTTAAGTGAAATCTCAAGAAATTTAAGGGCAGAACTACTTCAACAGTTTAGTGAGAAGTTGAGTGCTATTTCAGATAAACTTGTGGAAGTAGGGAAAGAAGCGTTAGAAGCTGCTGCTCAAATGCAAGCTAGTAATGCTCAATTTACTACTGTTTTCGGAGATATGGAAACTCAAGCAAGAGAAGCGTTGAATGCTATTGGTCAGGAAATGGATATTGTCCCAGAGCGTTTACAAGGGTCATTCACTCAGATGGCTTCATTTGCTAAAACTTCAGGCTTAGATACAGCAGAAGCTTTGGACCTTACTTCTCGTGCAACTAGGGCAGCAGCAGATGGTGCAGCCTTTTACGACAAATCTATTGAGAGCGTGACAGAAAGCCTACAATCCTTTTTAAAAGGAAACTTTTCTAATGATGCGGCTCTTGGTATCTCTGCGACAGAGACAACTAGGAATGCCGCTGCAAATAAATTGTACGGAAAGTCATTCAAGGACTTGAGCGAAGCGCAGAAGCAATTGACCTTGCTTCAGATGGTTGAAGACGGGAATAAACTTTCAGGAGCACTTGGACAGGCTGCAAGAGAATCAGACGGCTTAGAAAATGTGATGGGGAATCTGAAACAAGCCGGAACCAATGCATTGTCTGCTATAGGTCAGCCACTTTTAGAAATGATGATTCCAGTGTTTCAAACATTGGCAAGCATTGTGAAGGGTGTGGCTGAGCTGTTCAGTTCGTTACCTGATCCAGTAAAAGATTTCATTGTCATCTTAGGTGTGGTTTTGACAATTGTAGGAGCCTTAGCCCCCATATTCTTGACCTTGCAAGCTGTGTTTATGTCTTCATTTGGCGCAATGATTGCAGCAGCATTACCAATCATTGGAATTATTTCAGGAGTTGTAGTGGCCATAGCAGCGATTGTTGCTATTGTGAAATATCTCTGGGAAACTAACGAAGGTTTTCGAGATGTGGTCACGACTGTCTGGAATGCAATTCTTGAGGTCATCAATACAGTCGTATCAGAGATTTCTAATTTTGTCATGAGTATCTTTGGGAATGTTGTTGTTTGGTGGACAGAGAACCAGGAACTTATTCGAGCAAGTGCTGAGACTGTCTGGAATGCCATCTATACAGTTATAAGCACAATTCTGGAAATTTTAGGCCCACTCATTCAAGCTGGTTGGGATAACATTCAACTTATCATTACAACAGCTTGGGAAATCATCAAGACCGTTGTTGAGACTGCAATAAACGTTGTCCTTGGTATCATTCAAGCAGTTATGCAGATCATCAATGGTGATTGGTCAGGCGCTTGGGAAACTATTAAGGGAGGTATTCTCTACTGTATGGCAAGCTATCCAAAGCATTGTCCAGACCATTTTTTCAGCTATCCAGAGCTACATTTCAAATGTTCTCAATGGTATTTCAGGAACTGTATCAAATATCTGGAACGCTATCAAGGATACTGTCTCAAATGTGTTAAATGGTATATCTGGCACAGTATCAAGTGTTTGGGAAGGTATCAAGAGTACTATTTCAGGAGCTATCAATGGTGCAAAAGATGCTGTATCTTCAGCTATTGAAGCTATCAAGGGATTGTTTAACTTCAGTATCAGTTGGCCACACATCCCACTACCGCACTTTCATGTGAGCGGGTCGGCCAATCCATTAGATTGGTTGAGTCAAGGTGTTCCAAGTATTGGAATTGAATGGTATGCCAAAGGCGGTATCATGACAAAACCAACCATCTTTGGAATGAATGGAAATAACATGATGGTTGGCGGTGAAGCTGGTAATGAAGCAGTGTTACCACTTAATGACAAAACACTTGGTGCTATCGGTCGAGGTATTGCTCAGACAATGGGAGGTCTGTCTCCTGTTATCAATGTCAGCATCAGCGGAAATAACATCAGTGAAGAGATGGATATCAACCGTATTGCTGACGTTGTCGCTCAAAAAGATTGCGGATGAACTGCAACGGAAAAACACAACTTAGAGGAGGAATTGCATGATCAAACATAATGAATTAGTGATTGATGGCGTAGCAACCTCCTCTTTTCCTTTTGATGTCATCGTAGAGGAAGCGCCATCCATCGTGATTGCCAATAGCAAGACAAAAACTATGGGAGCATGATGGAATTAGCGGAGCTATCCTGCAAACCAATCATCATAGAGGGATGGTTGAGAAATCCTACACACTTCACTTAGTAAAGCCAAAGGAAGAGGACTTGAACCGTTTCTTGGCTCTCTTTGCCAGAGAGAACTTTTGGCTTGAAAGCGAACGTGTCAAGACTACAAAAATGTGGTGTTACAAGGTAAAGATTTCTGAGACTACTAGAAATCGTGCAGGATATTATGCGCTTAAAGTCACATTTGAGTGTCACCCTACAAAAATTTTTCAAAGTCACGGACAATCAGACCTTTTTCAAGAAGTGGCACTTTAAGAACCAAGGGCTCTGCTTTGGCTTTTCCGACAATTACCATAACTGGTCAGAGTACGACTGAGGTTAGTTTCACAGTGGACAGACAGGTCATTCGCTTAGAAAGACTGTCTGGAAGAGCTATCATGGTAAATAACCCTAACAATCCTAGTTTCTTGGACGGAACAGGTTCCAGAATTAAGTGGACAGGGGATTTTATCACGATTGATCCCATCAAAAAACAAGATGTTGGGATTGTCTTAGGTGCTGGTATCAGTTCCATGACGATTGAGACAGTTTGGGGGTGGGCATAATGTTATATTTGCTTGAAAGTGATACTCGTAACGTTAAATGGAACGGTATCCCACTACATGAAGCGACTTCGGCAGTCATAAAAGAACAAATGAACGGGGATTTTACCCTTACTGTTCGCTATCCTATCACCGACTCTGAGATTTATCAACTTTTCCGTGAAGATATGTTGATTAAAGCACCAGCTCCTGTAATTGGTCCGCAGTTGTTCCGTATCAAGAAGCCAGTAGAGAATGATGATCATTTAGAAATCACTGCTTATCATATTACTGATGATGTCATGCAGCGGTCTATCAATCCTCTGTCTGTCAACAAGCAGAGTTGTTGGCAGGCTCTTTCTCAATTGGTACAAGTTGCTAAGTCTCCTATCAATGATTTTTCATTTACCAGTGATATCACGGATAGGCGCACCATCAACACAAAAGAAGTAGAAACACTCTACAGCGTGTTGATGGATGGCGCTCACTCAATTGTGGGAACGTGGGAAGGAGAGTTGGTTCGGGATAATTTCGCTATCTCAATTAAGCGAAATCGAGGAGAGGATAGAGGTGTTATCATCTCTACCCACAAAAAAACCTTAAATCCTATCAACGAACCAAAAACTCACAAAATGTTGTAACTCGGATTCACGCCAAGTCTACATTTAAGGCAGAGGGTGCCAAGGAAGATACAACGATTGCCATAACGGTTGATAGTCCCTTAATTGGTGCCTACCCTTACATCAACGAAAGAAGTTATACAAATAACAACATTCAGACCGTTGAGGAGTTGACAAAGTGGGCTAGCGCTAAATTTACTAACGAACACATAGATAAGGCTACAGATGCCATCAAGATTGAAGCCTATGAACTTGATGGGCAAACTGTTCACATGGGCGATACAGTCAATCTGAAAAGTTATAAGCACAATGTGGACGTTTATAAGAAAGCCATTGCCTACGAGTATGACTGTTTAGCAAACAACGGACAGGGAGCTTATCTAACCATTACCTTTGATGACAAAGTGAAATCAGGAGGAAATGGTAGCGGAGTGTCAGCAGTAGCAAATGCAATATTGGACAAGCAAGAGACACAATTTGACATTATGCTGGAGCGTGCGATCGCCAACGCTGACCGTGCCTTTGATGCTGAATTTGCCAAGCGTGAGAAGGATATCACGGACGGTATCGAACTTGTCAAGGCTAAGGCCGAAGAAGTCAAGCAAGACATTTCAAACGAAATCGATAAACGATTCCAAAACTTCGATAATACTTCTATCCAAGAAGCTAGACGAAAAGCTGAAGAAGCATTGAAAAATGCTGGCGCAAGTAGCTTGCTTGCTCAGGAAGCTAAGCAGATTGGGCTGGATTCGATTGCTAGACTTGAAGCGTTTAAATCACAGACTACGAGCGCTCAAACAGCTCTATCGAGTGATTTTGATGCTCTGAAACAGACGGTCACAAGTGAAGTTAATCAAGCTTCAGAATATCGCAGAACGACCACAGAGGTCCTTAGCCGAATGACTGGCCAGATGAACGGATTTGCGACGAAATCAGAGGTTAAGCAAGGTATCGATGGATTGACTCAGACTTTCGCTAAGCTGAAGGTCGGTAGTCGTAACTATGCTGAAGACTACGACTTTTCAAGAGGGCTTTGGCACTATACTCAAGGAGATAACAGTCCACAAGATTGGACTATCTCAAACGGCGAATACAACGTCAAAGGTACGACTAACACTTGGAAGCAGATGCAAATTCAATCTAAGGAAGGGAGTCGTTCTTCGTGGAAGAGTTCGACAGCTCTTCTCGATTTAGAAGTCGGCGAAACCTACACGCTTTCGTTTCAAGGGATTTGCTACTCTGGCTCTTCAAGTGTTTGGCTATCATTAAGGGCTAACCGTACAGTTTCCGGTAATCCTGAAATTATGTATGGCACTTTCAACCTCACGTCTAGCTGGCAGACTTATCAAGTCACTATACCAGCATTGACCAAGCCTGAAAATTTTGATTTCTGGCGAATTATTCTTGGTTATAACGAGATTGGCCATGTAGCATTTCGCAAAGTGGAATTGACCAGAAGTTCGACTCGTATAGATGCAGGACCTGCTCCTGAAGATGGCAAGACGGATCTGGTCGTTGCCAAATCTGAATTTGAGAAGACTGCTGAAGGTCTGTCTGCTAAGATGACGGCAGTTGAACGTTACGTCAATCAAGATGGCCAGCGACAAGAGAGCTTGCAACGTTATGCTCGTGAGGAGAGTGCAAAACAAGCGACGGCTGTACGTGAGCTCGTTGCGAAGGACTATGTAGGCAAAAGCGACTTATCAGGAAACTGTAAGAGCTATTGAGAACAAATTCGAATCTATCACGAATCCACAAAATGGTTCGATTGCCACTCAGATTGCTAACTACAAAAAATCAGTAGATGGTAGGTTCGCAGATATCACTTCATTGATTGCTGGTAAGGCTAATCAGACGGACTTCCAGCGTGTGAAGGAAACTAGTCAGCTGTACGAACGTATTTTTAGGAAATACCGAGAATAGTATTGTCGATAAAGTTTCTCGTATGGCTTTTGACCAATCAACTATTTCAAGTTGAACTTGCTAAAAAAATGTAGGCGCTGGACATAACTATATTAAGAATGCCGATTTTCGTGCGGGTAATAAAAATTGGAATGAATCTGTAAAACCTGGTTTTGAATTTCAATTATAATCATTCAAGTAGTAATAGAGGTAAGCCTGGTGTCCATATTTACGGAGCAACTGATGCTGTTTATTATGGCCTACAACAACGAATAAAAAATTTGAGATTTTAGAAGGAGATATTTTCACTGTCTCATTCTTAATTTCAAGGGATGGTGCATCAACTTATAGTGGTTTAAATTTAGGAGTTCACTATAGAAAAAAACAATGAAATCATATCTCAAAAAAATGGGTTTCTATTCCAAATTCTGATATACCTGGTTTTAAATACAAAAAAATGAGTTTTTTTCTTTTGTGACTCCAAAAAGACATTGATGAATTAAATTTGATGTTATATGGTGAACAAGGTAAAACAATTAACCTCTATATTTCAGAAGTAAAACTTGAAAGAGGAAGTTTTGCCACCGATTTCACTCTTTCCCCTGAAGACATAGAGGAAGCGATTCGCACAGTCCAGACACAACTTGCTGGGTCATGGTCCGTTCAAAAACATCAACTCAGCTGGTGATTTGATTTCAGGAATCAACCTTGGCTCAAATGGTCAAAAACCGCATCACTGGTAAACTGACTCACATCACTGGCGAAACTCTGATTGACAACGCAGTTATCAAGTCAGCTATGATTGATAAATTGAAAAACGGCCAATTTTGAAACTGGTTCGGTCACGACTAAGATATTAGACGCTGAAGCGGTCACGGCTGATAAAGTGAGATTTGACGATGCGTTTATTAGTAAAATGATTGCAAATGAAGCTTTTTATTGACAAACTGACATCTAAACGGATTTTTTTGCGACAAAAGTCGAGTCAGTCGTTTCTAGTTCAACTGTTTTAGAGGGTTACAAAGGATGGATTGGTGGATTTCAATTAGGTACGCATGATTCAGGTTACGGACGTTGGATAACTGGTCGCAATCACTTCTCGGTTGGAATGGGAGATGGTGAAGGTGGCGATAACGCATCAGCTCTCTGGGTTAACTGGGGAGGCAATTGAATGAACCTGGATACTATGCATGGTTCGTTAAAAAAACAATGGCAAGATGTATTGTAAGAATACCGCTGAATTTTGGAAAACGCCAATTATTCACGGCGACCTGAAAGTTACAGGAAGAATTCGTTATGATGGTGGTGTTTGGATTTATTCTGGTGAATACGAGAAGATTGGACGAAGCAGTAAAGATTATTTTTTTATCTGGAAAAAGCCAGTGGTGCCAGAGATTGGTTCCCAGCTTGGAACGATACTTCTGACCGCAGACTGAAATCAAACATTCAAGAGAGTAGTGTTTCAGGGGTTGATGTTATTAATCGTTTGAAAACGTATAGCTACCGAAAAGAATTTAATAATGAGGTAGAGGATATCTCATGTGGTATCATGGCTCAAGATGTGCAGAAGTACGCTCCAGACGCTTTTCGTGAGGGTCCAGATGGGATTTACACATATAACACATTTGCACTGGTACCTTACTTAATCAAGGCCATTCAAGAATTAAATCAAAAAAATAGAAAAAAATGGAGAAAAACAATAGCATGAATAACAACATGGACGCAGTAGTAAATCAGTTAACACTTGATTCGCTGACTAAAAAAAGCTAGCAGTCAGCGAGCAAGAATCAGCTAAGAATGGAGCTCTTTATTTGTATGTAGCAAGCGAATTGCACACGATGAAAGAGGTCCTAGAATATGACCCAGCTCTAAAAAGAACTTAAAGCAAAACTTGAAGAAGTGAGAGGAGAAATGACAAATGGCAATCAATAACTACGAACTAGCAAGCAAGCCTTATACACGAGGGTTTGGCGACAATATCAAGACAGTGGTTGAAATCCGTCTGTCAGAAGGCAATCGGTACAGTGCGAACATGCGTGAGCTAACAGGAGACCGGACAAATGAACCGGAAGATGTCTTGATTCAAGATGTGCTGGACATCCTAAAATCCGAGCTAGATCCAGGAAGCGCCATCGTCAAAACACAGGCGCAACTTGAACAGGCCAATCAGAAGATTGCGCAAAACGAGAGTGAACAGAACAAGCTTGCAGCTCTTATTAAGCAGACTGAAGAGAATTCGAAGGTGAATCAGAAGGTCATTCATGTTCTTGTCTTGAACTCTGTCATGAGCAAGAATATCGAGTACGGCACGACTTATAAAGAATTGGTTGAGTTGATTCCACTAGCTGAAGTTGGTAAGACCTACTTACCACATGACCTAATTACCATTGAAGACCCTGAGCATGTAGAGGTTAACGGCGAAGGGAAACGCATCTTGGTTCAGCTTAATAAGGAATTTACTTACAACGGCGAGCCTGTCAGCGCGTTTGTGACAAATGGTACCCTGGAACAAAACGGAACGGGTGTCGCTTGGAAATTTGAAGGGAAGGAATAGGAGAAATAAATGAAAATTGAATTGTTTAACTTTTTTAGAAGTCTAATCCAAACAGAAGATGGCTTGGTTTTGTACGCTCTTAGCCTAATTGTCATTATGGAAATTGTTGATTTTGCATCAGGGACATTTGCAGCAATTGCAAATCCAGAAATTGAATACAAGAGTAAGATTGGTATTAATGGCTTGATTCGAAAGGTTCTAGGTGTTCTCTTGTTGATGGTATTGATTCCGATGTCTGTCTTGTTGCCTGAAAAAACAGGTTTCGCATTCTTGTACTCGATCTATCTCGGATATTTGCTTTTTACTTTCCAATCGCTCATTGAAAATTACCGTAAGTTGAAAGGTAATGTGACAATCTTCCAGCCTATCATTAAGGCATTTGAGCGATTGGCTGGTGACAAAAACGACAAGAACGACAAGAACGAAGGAGAACAATAATGGATATTGACACAAGCAGATACAGAGAAGGACTTCCACAAATTGGATACGCTCCATACCGTCAAATTCACGCTCATTCGACAGGTAATAAGAACTCAACTGCCCAAAATGAAGCAGACTACCATATGCGCAGACCTGTTGAATCAGGCTTTTTCTCACATGTTGTGGGAAATGGTCGAGTGATGCAAGTCGGACCAGTGAACAACGGTGCTTATGACGTTGGAGGTGGCTGGAATTATGAAACCTATGCAGCAGTCGAGCTGATTGAAAGTCATTCAACCAAAGAAGAGTTTATGGAAGATTATCGTCTGTATATCGAATTACTTCGCAATCTAGCAGATGAAGCAGGTCTTCCAAAAACATTGGATTCGGACGCATTGGAAGGCATTAAGTCGCATGAATACTGTACTAACAATCAACCTAATAATTATAGCGACCACGTTGATCCATACCCTTACTTAGCAAGCTGGGGTATTAGTCGCAGTCAATTCAAGCACGATATCGAAAACGGATTGGCCGTTGAAAAAGGCTGGAAAGAAAATTCTACTGGTTGGTGGTATGTACATTCAGATGGCTCTTATCCAAAAAAATACCTGGAAACAAATCAATGGAGAGTGGTTCCGATTTGATAATAGTGGCTATTGCTTAATTAACCGTTGGTTCTTTGATGAAAAAGACTGGTTCTATCTCGATAAACGTGGAGCAATGGTCACAGGCTGGATGTTCCTCAACCATCGCTGGTATTTCTTCAAATCAGATGGCCGCATGGCTACTGGCTGGGTTAAATATCGTGAAACATGGTATTTCATGGAAGAAAAAGACGGGTACATGCTTTCTAAGCAATTTGTTAAGTCAGGTGATGGCTGGTATTATTTGAAGGCAAACGGTGAACTTCACACAGAGCCAGCCTTCAAAACCGAACCAGATGGCCTTATCACAGTAGTTGATAAAGAAAAAGAAGAAAAATAAAAACAGAAAGGACTTTCAAATTAGATTACACCAACCGCAGGCAATAGCTTGCGGTTTTTTTGTTTGCTCAAAATATAAAAAAACAGTGATGGTACTCACTGTTTTTCTTGTAGTGTATGGGCGTAAGAAGTCATGCTGATAGCGTGTTTTAAACGCATGTTCATGATATCTGATACGCCGTTTTTATACTTATCTACTGCCTGAATAGATACGCCACAGTTTTTGCTGATAGCATAGGCTGTGGCGTTGTCTAAAAGCCAGCGGATAGCTTTAATATCTACTGACATATATTACCTCATAAAATACCAAACTGCAAATAGGGAGTAGAAGAAGTCCAATAATAAATTCAACTTTTTTTCACGCTTGGTGGTTTTTTTCTGATTTTAAGATTTACTTTCATTGTTTTTTTCCTGTTATAATTTAAGTACACCCTCGAAGGGGTGGATAGTGATTTCTCACTATCCAAATTGATGTGCTATTCAAAGCTGATTATAAATAAGTTTATTTTTGACTACTAGCTTATTTGTTTTTTACTTTGAGTGGCTTCTTTTTGGACTTAAACATTTTGTTTTCCTTTCTACTAGTTTCCTTGTCTAAGGTTTCCTCCTTAACCTTATGTATCTATTATACAACTAAAGTTGTATAATGTCAATAGTTTTGATGAAGTTTTTTTAAATTTTTTCAAAAAAATAGACCTTGTCCAGAGGTCGGGGAGTTGAGGGACACCCTCCAAGAGCGTTGATTTAATAAGATTTTATTTTACCTTTTTCATAATAATCTCCCTTAACTCCACCCAATCAGGTGGAGTTTTTTGGCTCTATTTCAGGCTTTTGGGGACTATTCTAAAAATAATTTTTCGATATTTTTCGGTATTTTTCGGATTTTGGTCGGGGAATTGAGGACTTTTTAGCGAATATGACTAAGAAATAAATCTGTTGTCGCTTCAGCGAGTTCATCCTCAACTTGGTTATAACGATCGGTCATATAAACCTTTGTATGCCCCAGTGCCTGGCTTAATTGTTCAAGTGGAACCCCTGCAATAATGCTTTGAGTTGTGAAGAAGTGGCGCATCATGTGAGGTGTTACATGCAATCCTGTTGCTTCATTCACTAGATTGAAGTTTCTATTTAGCTGGTTTGGATTGATGAGACCACCTTTCTCGTTGATAGTTATATAATCCTTGTGCTGTTCCTTGATAATCCCTAACTTTCGCTTAATCTTAGAAGCTTCAGCTATCAGATAATAGATAAGGTCTGTTCCGATATCATCAAGGCAGACATATCGCTCTGAATCCTTCGTTTTAAGCCCTCCTTTCCCTTTCAAGGTCTGGTTGCTTCGGCTGTCTCTAAGATGCAGTATAGCCCGTCCGCTGTCGTTCTGAGTGATGTCCATTGGACGCAAACCAAAGACTTCTCCTCTTCTCAATCCAAAAATGGTAAGATAGGTCAGAGCGTAGAATTGTTTTGGCATAATCTCTTCTGCCTTTGCTATCCAAGTCTTAAACTCTTTGAGAGTCACTTTCTTGTTAGCAGCAGGGATATCACTCTGGCCAATAAAGACACCTTTCAAGCGATTTGAGAGCAGATTCCCATTTTTGACGGCATCATTCAGCAATGCCATGAAGCTGGAATTGAGGGTTTGAACAGTGTATCTGGTATGGTTCTGCAACTTTTCAGCGATAAAGAGTTCATACTCATTTCTATCCAAATTTTTAAGCAGGACAGAACCAAACTTTGTCTTGATATGGTTCTTATAGAGATTGTCATTAAGGTAGTAGGAAGTGTCATTCCAGCGCCCTGTTGACAATCTCTTTTCAGAATAGATATCCCAATACTTATCAAGTGTTAGATTCGTATTGATACCTAATTCCTGATCTTGGATTTGTTGCTCAATCTCTGTCAAGGCTGCACGAGCTTGTGGAAGGGTTGTGAGACCACTTTTAGTAATCTCTTTCTTTTTACCATGAAAATAGAAAGAGCGTCTGATGTAATAACGTTTGCCTTTTGCAGTTTCATAGTAATAGATATTTGGGTATTTTGTTTTATTATATTTCATTGTATTCTCCTTGTTTATCGGCTTCTGGACAAGGTCTAAACATTGAGAATATTGACATCACCCCTTTCATGGTGTAAAATAGGGTATAGAAAAGAGGCCTTTTTAATGGCTGATTTTTTATAAGGGTAAGCTTCACAATCAAACTTTGGCGAGGGAGATTGTGGGGCTTTTTGTTATTTCTTGACTTTATCTTTTAAAGCTTTCTCTATGGCTTTCTTTAATTCCAAAATAGATGCTTTTTCATCTTTGGTAAAGGTTACTGTGTTTTCATCTTTTACGGCATCAAACACACCACCTTTTGTATCAGAAGAACCAGGGTAAACAAGTTGAAGATATCCAACAGTTGAACCAGGTTCTTTCAGTTGGTATGCTGTAATTTCAGAGAGAAGGATTGACTTTTCACCATCCAAAACCATGAAGCAAAAACATTAGACATATTTGTCTTTCTTGCAATCCTGATAAAGTAATCATCGATTCTTACGACAGTTTTTGATTTTTAAAACTCAAAAAAACTCGTTCATTAGGCTCCTCTGTAAAAAAAGTTCGATTTCTAAAACTTCATTTTGTTTTTACCAAATAATGCCATAAGTAGTTCCTTTCTTTTTCTGCTTCAGCAGTTTATAAAACATATTTAACCAACTAAGGTCTGATATTCCTCTTTTACCATGATTTCATTTGTCATGGTTTTTAGATTGTAATAAGACATGAATTTGAGGTAATCAAACTCTGTGGGGTCATCTAAGCTTTCTAGTGCATCTTTCACGAGATGATGGATCATATTCCTATCAGCTTCGTTTTCACAGCGTAGGCGAGCGTTCTGGTACTCTGAGCGTGTGTGGTCTTTTGTGTCCGAGTTCATGCAGGGACCTCAACCTCTCTTTTTGCTGAGTTTATTAGGACAAGAAAGCTGTATTGGTTTCTTTTTCGTAAAAATCCAAGTTCATCAGGTATTAGCTCGCCGTCAAAATCGACAATGCGAACCTGAAAATGACTTATAATTTCTTTTTCGGTCACTAAACAGTACCTCTAATCACCAGCTTCTTTGAGATAACCTTCAATGATAGACTGGATGATTTTCTTCTTTTCATCTGTTAATTCTCGGCCACCAAACATCATGACGTTAGACGCCATTTCTTCTACGTTCAGGGTCTTCCCTTGCCAGATATACTCTTTTGAATCACCAGCGATTGCTGGGTTATCGGTGCGACCAAGTAAAATAATCTGTGGACACGTTGAAGTAGTCAGCAATCATTGAAACTCGTTCAACATTTGGTGTGGATTTCTTCATGTTATAAATTGTATTTCGCTAAAACCTAGTTTTTCTTCAAGTTTATTTAATGAAATACCTTGTTTGTCAGCCAATTCTTTTTATTTTTCAAATGTGAAAAACATTGATACATCAACCTTTCTAAGGCATGACAAAAAAATATTTAATAAATTTACTACAAAACCGTTGACAAAATGTTAATAAATTTACTACAATAGTTTTTTTGTAAGCTAAAGAGTTAGCGAACAAGACAACTAAAAATAAAGCCTAATGAAACTGATTGGCGTCCGTTTTTCTAGGTAGAACCTTTGCTTTTTAGTAGGTCTTTTTCTCTATGTTTTGATTTTTAATAAATTTATTTATTAATGTCAAGAAATTCGCTAACTTTTTAGATAATTTTTTAAAAAGGAGGTCAGGGATGAACGAAGAAGACCTGAAAGAATTATTGGAACTCTTAGCGACAGATTATGGGCGAGGGTATCTAGATGGAGTAGTTGGGGGACTTTCAATGCTTTTGAAAATTTCAAAAGAAGCAGAGAAATATAGAAAGGAAGAAGATGAGTAAAGAACTAAAGATAATCAAGGCTAAAATCAAAACTCGTTTGATTGAGTTGGATATGACTCAAGCTGAGTTGGCAAAAAAAGTATTTGTCACACCATCGGTCATTTCAGAACTGCTGAAGTATGGCAAAGGAAGTGATTCTGTGAAAGAAAAAAGTCACAGATGTTCTAGGAATTGAGAATCCTTGGAGAAATCACTGAGAGGTTCATCTATGCAAGCGAAAATAATACTGAATTGGCAGAAGAAAAATCACCAACTTAATCAGCTGATGATCGATAGTCTCGAGGGACTAGATGTTTGGGAAACTATTTTAACACTAGGAAAAGTAAGAAGAGGAACACTATGAACGAAATTTTTAATTTTCACGGGCAGGAAGTCCGTACTTTGACAATCGATGACGAACCTTGGTTCGTTGGGAAAGATGTTGCAGATATCTTGGGATATGCAACTCAAGAAAAGCAATTTTTGACCATGTAGATGATGACGATAAGACTGATGGGGTAACGATTCGTGACGCCATGGGCTAGAAATCAAAAACCCTATCATCATCAATGAATCTGGTCTCTACTCTTTATCTTATCCAGCAAATTGCCTCAAGCAAAAGAGTTCAAGCGTTGGGTGACATCAGAGGTCTTGCCAGCTATTAGAAAACAAGGCGGATTTATCCGTGAGGATTTGGATGAGGATGCCTTCATTGCTCTATTTACTGGGCAAAAGAAATTGCGTGAGCAACAAGCGACCATGCTGGAAGATATTGACTACTTAAAGAGTGAGCAACCGATTCACCCAAGCTATGCTAAATCGCTACTGAAGAAGAGAAAGGCTCGAGTAGTCGCCTGTCTGGGTGGTATTGATAGTCCAGCTTATGCTGACAAGATTTTCGCTCAGTCAGTATTTAGACAAGCTGAGATTGACTTTAAAGACCACTTCAACATTAGTCGCTATGACTTGCTACCGAAAAAGTTTGCAGATGCAGCCTTGGCCTACTGGATGACTTGGGAGCCAAGCACCAATACTAAGATGAAAATCATGAAATTGAACTCATTTGACGAAGGGTAGGAAGGGAAGAAGATGGACAATGTTCTACTTTCACTATCTGAATGGATTAAATCCATTATCAAGGACACAATCACAAGGTCTGGTTGAAATAGAAAAAGATAGCGACCATTATCCAGAGTTGATGGATGTGAGCACTACCTGTGAATTTCTAGGAATTAAGTATGACACATTTTTCAGATAATTATCGTTACATGAAGGGGTTCCCAAAGGAATTACCTGGTAAGAATGATCAAAAAAAGAGCCATCAAAGAATGGTTTCTAATCAAATATAATAACTTTACTAAAAGGCTTTGGACAAGGTCTTAGCAAAAATTATTTGACTATATTATAGCACAAAAAGAGGATAAAAACATGAACAATTTACAAATTATCGCAGTAGGCAATAGTAGTATCAGTGGTCTTGATTGAATCGCTGATGATGAATATCAAGCTAAAATGGCAATGAGACAGAAAAAGAAGATTCAATTCTCTAAAGCGCCACAAGTTGAAAAAGGGTTTATCGACTTTAAAACAGGTCGCCGTGTGGATATTGATCCCGTGACACTAAAAAGAAACATTTGTGGATTAAAACGGAGGGTATCAATGGTAGTTAAAAACAAGCGATACTACTGGATTCAACTAGCTCAGGATTTTTCAAGTCTAAAGAAATGAAATTGCTCTGTAAGATTGCAGGTGGCGATACGCACACTATCATCTATCTCAAAATGATGTTGATTAGTTTAGAGGATGGCGGGACATCTACTATGATGGACTTGCTGATAATCTAGCTGAAGAAATCGCTCTTGTTATTGATGAAAACGTTGAAGATATCAAAATTACATTGATTTTTTTAGAAAGCAAAGGATTGCTGACTAGAAAAATGACAGAGATTATTTCTTAGAACAGGTTCCTGAGATGGTTGGGAGCGAAACGGCGGAGCACTCGCAGAAGTCGTAAGCTAACAGAGAGTTGACAGCGTTAGATTGCAACACCATTGCAACAACTTGCAACGGATATATAGATATAGATACAGACATAGAGAAAGAACATAATAAGATGACGGTCATTTCCAGTTTATCTGAAAATTTGAAACATAGCGGTATTCGGCTTAACAATAAACAACATCAACAGTTGTTGGATTATGTGGGACTTGATGGAATGAGTTTTGATATGTTGAACCGTGCAGTGGAGATAACTTCTGAGGTTTATCAACCTAGTTTCCAAGTATCTGAGAGGGATTCTTGAAAAATTGGAAAAAGAAAGGTTTTACAACTATTGAACAGGGTAGATGATAATGACCAAAAATATAAAGATAGCAAGAACTCCCATCTTCAAGGAAGACAACGAAATGATAAAAAATCAGAGCAGGAGGTAAAAGACGAATGGGGGTTTTAGAACTTATCAAGCAATTTGAAGAGGAATTTTTATCCTATAAGTGAGGAAAAGAAGACTTTGCTTATAAACAACCCCTTTCAACTGTAACAGCTTGCTTTGTCTGAAATGGCTAGCTGGCACGAATGCGGAGGTCGTCTGTCATGGTAGACAATGTGTTTGAAGAAATTGCCTTATCTTATCGCAGGAATACAGAACAACAGGAAGAGCTTTTTGCGAAAAAGCACAACATTCCTTTTGATAAAAATATTGAGGACTGAAAGTGTTGTGTCGTAGTGTGAATCTGAACGGATCCATGAGGAGAATCAAGCAAGAGTGAATGAACTGGCTCGACGCTGAGAGTGAGCGAGAAAGGAAGTACTATCTAGAAAAGTTCTCTCTTTACGATGAGGTTTTGAAAAATGCGACTTTGACAATTTTGAGACCCCAACCGAAAAAGAAGCGGAAAAGCTAGCTTTTGCAAAGAGGATTTGTCGCGAGTGGTCTGAGGGTGCTAGGAACAACATCGTGCTACAAGGAGAACCTGGGACAGGCAAGAGCCATTTAGCCTTTGCTATGGTAAAAGCTTTATCTGAGTACACGAAAGAGATTGCAATATTTATCAATGTGACGGACTTGTTGATGAAGATTAAAGCTGATTTTAGTCAGGAAGAGTTTCGGTCAACAAGATTGCTAGCGCTAAGTTCTTGGTTTTGATGATTTGGGCATGGAGAAGGATAGCGAATGGTCGTTACTATTCTCTCACAATATCCTGAATAAGCGTTCAAATACGATCATTACCACGAATTTGATTTCTGCTGATATTCAGAAAAGATATGGCAGACCCTTCATGTCCAGACTGATGAAGGGTGGATAAAGACCATTTGATGGTTTTTAACGACTTGACAAACAAGCGGAAGCAATATTTTTAGAATGGAGGTGGCTGATGTTTATTTTTAAGACATGGGACAAGAGAGGATGCTGTCTCTGAGATCCGTAGTTATCGGAGTGACTGGCTTTGGACACTTCATGTTCCGAGGAGAAGAAAGCCATGCGGTTTGTTTCAGGGCTGCCTTACAGGTTGGTAAAGCATTGAGGAGTTCCTCGGGGAACTTTTACCCAGTTGAGGTGGAGTGATGATTGTATCGATCATTATGACAGTTTGGGCGCTTTTTGATAGTGGGAATGGTTCTTACTCAAGGGTGCTAACTCTCTGAATAGTTCGGGGGACGAATATTGAAAATCTATTCAATCGGAATGGATATAGAAAACAAGAACAATCATTTCATACAATTTGGACCTTTGCTGACTTTAAGGCCTGGAGACAACACACTTTTTGATGTGTTAGACAAATTACCAAAAACCTGACCTTATAATAGCTAGTCCACCATGTGAATCATGGTCAAATGCTTCTGCGATGGAAAAACGGAAATGCGTGTTGAAACGCAATGATAGCCTTTGACAAACCTGTTTGCCCCCAAGTAAGACCTTCACCATTCACAAACCGTCCCAAAAACAGGATTACGAATCAGCCTATATAAACTATCAGTATGACAGACAAATTTCTAAAAAGGGTCAATGGTGAGCTAACAGCTTTCAAACACAATAGAAATCATAAAAAGATATAGACCACAATTTTGGGTTATTGAGAATCCAGCGGCTGACAGACTGTGGTCTACATTGAGGATATTATTGGACTCAGAATTCCATACATCTAGCTAGATACACAATTATGATGATTATCCTATACACGGACGATTTTTGGAAGCAATATTGACTTTAATCTTTATAAAATTATCAAGCAGGACATCGAGTGGAAAACTTCTCAAAATCATATAATGAGAGATCTAATATACCTGATTGGTGTCAGGAAAGACCACTCATTCTACAGGAGTTTAGTAAAGATGATTGAACTCTAT
>BNJT01000849.1_pt1 | contig 40490 bp, 48 predicted proteins | sample 8540491 | NCBI WGS metagenome assembly BNJT01 (sample SAMD00202455, study PRJDB9452) | human saliva metagenome | host: Homo sapiens | reverse complement strand
ATGGTTACGTACGGTTTCTTCGGCAAGCTCTGCCCCTTCTGCATGGCCATATCTGGTCCGTCACCATCCCGCGTGGCCACCCTGCGCCTGGGCTGCACGGCCGCACACGGGGCTGCGTGACAACCTGGCGCTGGACTGCCCTGCCCGGCTGGTGGATCACGGCGGCGATGTACCTGGCGGTGGTTCTCACCATCGTCATCGCTTTCGGCGGCCAGCTGGCGAGGCCGTTCGGGTGACTGCGCCCAGGAGCGGAGGCCCAAGCGGGATCTGGTGGAAGTCCTCGGTGGCGGGGACTCGACCGTCACGCAGGACTATCTCAAGATCGTGTGGGCCGCGTGCGAGTGGGCGCGGCGGGCGCCTCCGTCACCGGTCTGGCCAAACGCATGGAGGTGGCCCCTCGACCGCCTCGGAGAACGTGGCTCGCCCGTGGAGGAGGGACTGTCGCGTCCACGAGCCCCACAAAGTCGTCGCCCTCTCCGAGGAGGGGCGACGTCATCAGCATGGGCATGATCCGCCGTCACCGCATCCTGAGACGCTACCTGGTCACCTCCGGGCTCGGCTTCGCTGGGCGATGGTGCAACGCTGAGGCCGAGGAGAGCTCGAGCACGCCGTCTCCCGAGCGGCTGCTGGAGAGGCTCGATCGCGTAACCGGGACACCCCACACCTGGAGCATCCGCACGCCGGGACCCGATCCCCACGGCCGACGGCCGCCTCATCGTGCCCGACCGTGGGCCTGGAGCGCCGTTGCCGTGGCTCTGGACGGCGTGGTCGGACGGATTCCAGGACGACACCGACACTGCGCCGCCTGGAGCGGGCCGGCATCGGGCTGGACAGCCGGGTGCGGATCCGGCGATCGGGGCACCGTGGCGCCGGCCGTGGAGGGCGGCAGGCACGCCGGCGGGCGACCGTCATCACCCTGCTGGATGACGACGCTCACGCGGCGTGCACGCGCCCGCGGGCGCTGCGGGAGGCCGTCATCCCCGACGGCTCCTGTGGCTGCTGCCTCGACCAGAAGGTGTGTGACTACACTATTCTGTGCAAGATTGTAGGATTTAAGTCATGTTCCAGCTAGGTTGGATGTCGGGTGGCTTCAGTCGATTATATTTCTAGAATATCACGACCGGTTCCGCCTCCGTCAACGAAGTCCAGTGGCCGACCTCGTTTTTATCTCGATGGACGAGTCAAGGTGGCAGTGGTGGTTGAACAGCCCAAGAGCTTTAAAACTTATGAGGAGAGCAGGTCGACCTCCTTTATAGAGCGAGCGAGCACCATTGTAGATCGCGAGCGTGCCATCGAGAAATTGCGTCGGGTCAACTACATTATCGCCTATCGGGGTACTGGTATCCGTTCCGTATGCAAGCCGGATGGGGATGGTCGATCTGATCGTTTTCTTCCTGGCTGCTTCCTTTTGATGGACGTGGTTGCTTCTCTATGACTTTTGGATGCGCGACTTAGGGTGGCGGTCCTCGCTGCGCTGGTTACGCCAGTTGAACCTGTCTATGCGAGCCTTTGGTTGGGCATGCGTTGGGGTGAGACAGACCCGTGCATCATTCCTAATGCAGATTTGTTGGGCCCAGGGCCGCAAGAGCGATCGCCAGAATCACAAAGAGTGGCTGAACAGGGTATAACGAAAAGTTGGATACTCGTGAGGAATTTGTGCAGCACCACAAGGGGAGATGTGGTGGAACCCTTCCGGATATGGGTGGCGGTACAGGTGTTGGGATCAGGGATGTTGACGGCATCTTTATGTCACAACGTCGCCCGCGCTGCCCAGGTGAAGGCTGCTGCTGTCAATCTCACCTCTCCGCAGTTGGAATCTTGGCTAAAACCCCGAATATTGTGGAGAAATATCGCGGCACATCATGGGCGGCGCGTGTAATCGAGTTTGGTGGCAAAACGCCTATAGGGTTGCTGAGAAGGAAAACGATCCGAGGTGCTTTTCTGTGTCGGCGCACGAATCGAATTTTGGTCAGGCTACTTGATTCAATATCTACTGAGGGTTTCGGCGGTGGGTAATCTTTAAGATACTACCTTTCGGTGTTCGTGACGTTTCAGAAATGAGATTGTTCCTTTTGGGAGCACGGGGTGCCCTGATGGTTGGGTTCAGGTGAACTACATGGAAATCAGGCTCATCTAGTGTGCTGTGAGGAAGGGTTGGTGGTGGACTTGAATGGATCATTACATCAAACCACCTCAAAGCCAGCTCTGTTGCGTACCTGCCGGCCTGATAGGTTCCTGCGTTCATCACCCAGCGCATGTCCGGAAGAGAGGCAGACAATTCAGCCTAGCTTTCAGAGAGAGCAGGTTCATCCATGATGAGGAGTGGACAGGTGGATGGTGGCTCATGACGCCCGGCCTGCGCCTTGAGGTGGCGTCCTTCGTCTCTGGTTCGCGCTTACGGGAGGCTATCTTCCTTCACGGCCATCGAGCACGTTGAACGGTCGATCCCGCTCAGGTCCAGTTCGTTCCGACTCTGCTGGCGCGGCATTCGTGCACTGCCTGTGGCTCGACGTCGCGCTGACTCGTGCCCGTGAGCGACTGCTCGTCTGTCGCCGTAAACCCGGACGGAACCGGGCCCCGCTGGGGGACAATGGGGCCGCTGAGCACGATTTTCACCAAGATCATCGCCAAGGAGATCCCCGGCCGTTTCTGTGTGCGCGATCGAGGTCCGCGTCGCCTTCGCCACCATTGAGCCGCGCACACCGACGGGCACGTCCTCGTGGTCCCGCGGACTCGAGGTAAGACCCTACGTGGACGCGCCGCCCGACGACGTGGTGGCGCACCTGGCCGTGGTCGCTGCGCATCGGCGCCACGCAGGTGCAAGCGCCGAGGCGCCCCGCGCTGGCCTCGTCGTGGCCGTGGCTACGGCGCTCGACCACCCGCACCTCCACGTGCCGCCGATCCGCTGGTGAGGAGGACCTGTCCTCTCCTCGGCCCGCCACTGAGGCCCTCGAGCCTCGACGCCGCCATGGAGCGCCTTCTCAGGGCCGTGGCCTCCGTCGAGGACGCAGCTGGGCGAGCCTCGTGCCCACGCAGATGGAGACAGGCGTGGCGCCTCGCAGCTCTGACGCTACTTCGTCCTCGTCAGAAGGGTGGCTTGGTCGACGAGGCGCTAGTCCCAGAGTGAGCGGCCTCGGAAGAGGGTGGTGGTCTCAGTCTCCCGCCTGCTGGCAGGCACTCGTCACGAGGTACGCACAAATGCCGCTGCTGGGCTGGGCTGACGGTCGAGGGCGGTGTTGAGTCGGTCGACGAGCCCTCCGGCCGATCTGCCGGCTCAGGTCGGCCGGGACGACGGTGCTGGGGAACAAAGGTGCTGGTGGGGGCCGATCCTTTGTGGGGCAGGCGGTGGTCGATGGTGCCGTCCGGGTGGCGCCGGAGAGACGGTCTTCGGTCCGGAGTGTGCACAGCGACAGAGACCCCGCGCTGTCACGGTCTCTGCAGTGAGTGCGTACCATCCGGGGAGTGTGCGTTTCTTGAGTCGGTGATGCGGGCCCGGACAGAGCACCACGAGGTTGTCCAGGAAAGCGGTGGTCCCGCCTTTCTGGCTCCAGGCGGTGAGGTGCGTGGTCGATATCGCAGCGGGAGGCCGGAGTCGGGCAGGTGGGGGAAGACACATGAGCCTGTCCCGGGCTCGTACGAGAGGCACGTTCGAAGTCCCACCGGAGGCCGGTACCTGGTGCGGCCGGACGTCCAGGACGGTGCCGCTGGCGGGGCTCGACACCAGGCGCCTCCAGGTCCCGCCGAAGCGCCAGCCTGCAGGCAGTCATGGCCGGTACCTTGCGTTGCGGCTGCGCGCGCGATCCCTCACCTCAGCGACCCTCACTGGTGCGGCGGAAAGAGGGGAGACGACGCGGTGGGCTGGATGGTGGGAGCAAACCGCGCGAGTTCAGGCAGACTCTCCCTGAGGCCGCGTGCTCGCCTGTGGGCAGATTTCTCACTGCCGCTCGGGGAGTCTGCGCTGTTGAGAGAGGCTCGGGCGCGGTGGAGCATCTCGCCAGGCCGGCTCCACCTGGATCAAGACAGTGTCAATCGGGACTAAGCCGTCCCCAGGCCACACAGCCCCCAGGAACGCGCCGTCCCGGAGCTCGGTTGTCTCCGGATGAGGTGCTGGGGCTAAGCCGCCTCCGGGATCGACGCGCCGCCGGTGGGCCGTCGCTTCCGGGCGGAGCCAGACCAACCAGGCTGCTCAGGAGTGAACGGCGACGTTGACGCGTTGATACGGATGCCTCTTGGCAGAGGAAGGTGACGCGGCTGACGAGGTGTCCACCGCACGGGCTGGTCGATCCCACCCAGGCCGCCGTAAAGCGTCCCGCAGGAGCCCCTTCCAGAGGTACCCCGTCAGGCAGCGCAGTCTCGCGGGTCTGCACCCTCGCCGTGGCATCGGTATCCGAGTCGTCGTGGGAAGCACGTGGAGCCTGTTGATGATATCATACAGGCGAACAGGCCCGTGCTGGCGAGCTGTCCCCGCCGTGGTCCGCCCCTCAGTCCGGATCGTTGACGCCCTGCCGTGCTGGGCTGAAGGCCGCGATCTGGCTGGCGCGAAGCACGGACAGGGACATCGCGGTGATGGCATCGGCTCTCGCCGCTGCCCCAGGGTGCGCGCTTCTTCGTTGCGTCGCAGGCGCCCCGAAGCGGCGATTGCGTCCAGGGTGGTCCAGCAGTCCAGCAGGGCGTCCATGGTAGCGCCGCAGCAGAAGCCGGACCTGGCAGAGGGCTCCTGCAGGCCGGGGCGCGACACACCACACGCCGCTCGGTATTGCTTGGCTCCGCTCATGCGCGGCCGTCAGGGGTCGATCTCCATCAGGGCAGCGATCCAGATCCGCCCCACCGCAGGACACGCTCCGCCCCTAGGGCGCTGAGGCGAACCTGTCCTGGACTGCCAGTGCCACTGCAGAGTGGGGTACGTCTCCAGGCGGCGGGTCAGCAGGAACGCCTTCGCCGAGTCCAGGACCCCGCAGTTCCATGGCCTCAGACCGGGGCGAAGCCCATGCTCGCGAGGGCCTGGCCGTGATCCACCATCTGACCGGCGTCGAGTCCGGAGACGCCCAGGCGGGTGGAGAGCAGACAGGTGGCGATTGAACCGCTGCTCCTCATAACCCACCACGGAGAGACTCTCAGCATGCGGACCCTCACTCGGGTGACTGGACAGCCTCAGGGCACCCGGTCAGGCAGGCCGCCGCCAGGGACCTCACCCCAGGTGGCCCAGGCCGCCAGGCGGTGGCAGGCCGCGCGCCGCTCTCCCAAACCCGAGGCCCCAGGGCAATCAGTCCCGAGGTGCCGACCTCCTCCACGCTCATTGTCCGGCGCTGTTCCGGAGGCGGCCACCAGCGCCACGTCAGCTGACCCGACTCATTGGTGAAGAGGGACGGCACGGCAGCCTTGGCAGCGGTAGAGCACTCGTCGTCGGCGTCCTGGGCAGTCACCAGCAGGCGGGCCAGCAGCCCCTCCACCACACCGGCCAGCGCCTGGCCCGCACCCAGGAAGCCAACAGGCTCGCTGTCCTCCTCTCCGAGACCTGCGGTACCGACGTGGAGCCCTCGCCAGGCGCACCCAGCATCCTGACCGCACCACCGGCGGGACGCGAGGAAGCATACTACCTTCGAACATATGTACAGTATAGCAAGTGGTGCCCGTGCCCCGCACGCTGAAGCAGGCTCCAGAATCACTGGAACAGCAACGATTAGTCGCATATCTGGCGCCTTTATCGCCGGCGCCTTCTCTCTCGAGCGCGGCGTGACGGGCCTGCCGAGACCGCTCGGAAACCTTTGCTGGCTCCACCGACGTGACTGGTCTCGCCCGCCCGTGGGACGGACGCCGCCGGGCGCCACCGTTATGGGCGATAGGCCGTGCCCCAGCACCCGTAGCCAATGAGTAGGAAAAAGAGCGCTGCCGCGATGTCAGAGAAGAACTGCATCGGTCGAGTCCGACACCCCTTCCGCTACACGGCGGGCTGGCGGACTCATCGAGTCTGCTGGCAGGACCGCTGGGGAGGCCGAGGGCACCCTTCAACGCCGATAAACCCCGTCGGCGCTCTGGGCAGCGGGGCGGACAAGGGAGAAGTTCTTCTGGACATGTTTCCCTACCCCTCCGGCAAGGGCCTGCACGTGGGCCATCCGCTGGGCTACATCGCCACCGATCGTCGCCCGCTCACCGCGATGACCGGCAAGAACGTCCTGTACACGATGGGCTACGACGCCTCGGCCTGCCCGCCGAGCAGTACGCCGTCAACACCGGCCAGCACCCGCGCATTCCACCGAGGCCAACACGTTAACATGTGCCGCCAGTTGCGCTGCCTGGGTCTGTCCCACGACCCGCGCGCCGTCTGGCCACGCATCGACGTCAACTACGTGCGCTGGACCCATGGATCTTCCTGCAGGTCTTCAACCCTGGTTCGACCCCGAGGCCCCGCGCCGTGACGGCCGCGGCAAGGGGCTGCCGACTGGTGTCCGAGCTGCGCGACAGCTAGCCTCCGGTCAGGTCCCCGTCCCCGACGGTCGCGACTGGGCCGCCCTGAGCGCCTCCGAGCAGGCCGAGGTCAGTCGACCTTCCGCCTGGCCCCGTCTCCAACGCCCCTGTCAACCGGGTGCCCGGCCTGGGCACGGTGCTCGCCAACGAGGAGGTCACCTCGAGGGCCGCTCCGGGCGCGGCCCAACCCTGACCCTCAGCTGCGCAACCTGCGCCAGTGGATGATGCGCATCACGCTCACGGCGACCGCCTCGCCGAGGACCTGACACCGTGGACTGGCCCGAGAAGGTCGTCATGCAGCGCAACCGATCGGCCGCTCCGAGGGCGCCGGTGACCTTCGCCGTGCCCGGGGCCGGTCAGGCGCGGAGCAGACGCGTCGCTGGCGCTACACCACCGCCCGGACATCTCGGGCGCTACTCATCGGTGGTGGCCCCTAGAGCACCCCATGCTGGGCGGCCTCCAGGCTCCGGCGCGTGCGCACCGAGGCTCAGATCGCCGACGACGCCGCGGCCCCTGATCCGTCAGCCGCCTGGCCCGAGGGGCACCAGGAGGCCTGGATCCGGCGGCTGACGCGACCCCCGCCGAGGCCGTGGCTGCACCGCGCCCAGGCCGCGGCGACGTCGGACGCCGACCGCACCGACGAGGGCGGGTCAAGACCGGTGTCTTCGCACGCGGCTTTCCGGCATCAACCCCGTCAACGGGGCGAAGGTGCCGGTCTTCGTGGCCGACTACCGTCCTCATGGGCTACCGGGGACCGGCGCCATCATGGCCGTGCCCGCTCACGACGAGCGCGACCACGCCTTTCGCCACCGGGCACGACATCGACATCATCAGACCATCGGCCCCGGCCGACGACCCCCACGGCGTCGACCTGAGCCGCCCAGGCCTGACACCGGTGATGGCGTCGTCGTGAACCCGCCCAGGGCGACCTGGACATCAACGGCATGGCAAGGACGCAAGGCCAAGTCACCGCTGATCGGCTGGCTGGAGGCCAAGGGCGCCGGCAGCGGCGCGGTCACCTACCGCCCGCGCGACTGCCTCTTCTCCCGCCAGCGCTACCGGGGCGAGCCCTTCCCGATCGTAGTGGGACGAGGGACGGCGGCATCCACGCCCTGCCCGGAGTCGATGCGCGGTCAGCTTGCCCGAGTCACCGACTACTCACCGCGCTCCCACGACGGACGACGCCGAATCCCTGAGCGCGCCACTGGGCAGGCCACCGAGTGGGTCGAGGTCGAGCCTCGACCTGGTGACGGTCCCCGGACGTACTACCGCGACCAACACGATGCCGCAGTGGGCCGGCTCGTGCTGGTACGAGATGCGCTACATCGACCCGACCGATGACAAGGCGCTCGTCGACCCGGCCAACGAGGCCTACTGGATGGGGCCTGCGCCCTCAGGCCGGCAACATCTCCGGCGGCACCGACCATGTCGTGCGGTGTCGAGCACGCCGTCCCGCACCTGCTCTACTCGCTTCTGCACAAGGTCCTGTTCGACCTGGGCCACGTCTCCTCCTCGAGCGCCTACCGCCTCTTCAGCCAGGGGCTACGTCCAGGCCTACGCCTACCGACTCCGCGGCCAGTACGCTCCCGCCGACGAGGTCGAGGAGAGTCACCGCCGAGGACGGCACCACCAGTCCACCCGTGGCAGGGGCAGTCGGTGGACCGCGAGTACGGCAGCAGATGGGCAGGTCCCTGAAGAACATCGTCACCCCGACGACATGTACGAGGCCTACGGCGCCGACACCTCCCGCGTGTACGAGATGAGCAGTGCGCCGCTGGACGCCGACCGCCCGTGGGACACCCGCGCCGTCGCCGGCAGCCAGCGTTTCCGGCAGCGCCGTGGCGCAACGTCGTCGACGAGGACCACCGGTGAGCTGACGGTGGTCGACGAGAGCGCCGACGAGGAGACCCGCCGGCTCGGCCAAGAGACGATCGTGCGTGCGCGAGGACCACGAGGATGCTGCCTCAACACGGCCATATCGCCAAGCCCATCGTCCTCAACAACCACCTCACCGACTCAGCGCGGTAATCGCGCGAGGCTGTCGAGGCCCGTACTCGACGGCGCCCGTGGCCCGCACATCGCCGAGGAGATCTGGAAGCCTGGGCCACAGGCACCCCTGGCACGAGACTTCCGGTCGTGACCGACGAGTCCCTGCGGCCGCCGACAAGGTCACCTGCGTCATCCAGGTCAAGCGGGGCAAGGTCCGTGACCGCCCGAGTCGACCCCGCGACACCTCTGAGGCCTGAGCCCTGGCAGCCCCGGCGTCATCCGCACCCTGGACAGGGCGCGGCGTGCGGCTGATCGTGCGCGCCCCCAAACTGGTGAGCATCGTTCCCCGAGTGACCGGGGCGGGCCTCACGAGCGGCGCCGCTCACGGCCGCGCTGCGGTGGCCCAGGAACAGGCGCGAGGGGGCTGCACGAACCGAGATGGTTGGTGCAGCCCCTTCGCTTGCTACTGAGCCGGTTCTCAGCGGCGCCCGAGGTGCCGAAGATGGAGCGCGTGATCTCGCGGGTGATATGGCGGCCCACCGAGCCGATGGTCTTCTCGACCTCCGCCGGCGGCTGCCTCGGCGGCCTCTCTCCGCCTCGCGCTGGCGACGCTGGGCCTCCTTGACGGCCTCGCGCTCCAGGCGCTCTGCCTCCTTCTGACGCTGAGCTGCCCGGCGGGCGCGGCCTCCTTCTCCAGGTCCTTCTGCGCGGCGGCATCGGCCTTGGCCTGCTCCCTTGGCGGCCTGCTCAGCGGCGACGAGCGGCCTCGGCGGCCTCGGCGTCGGCCTGGACCCGCTGGGCCAGCAGACTCGTGGCGGACTCGCTTGTCCACGCCCGTGGCGTGACTGGGTTTCAGCGGTGAGGAGGCCAGCACCTGGTTGACTGTGCCGTCCTGGGCCGGCCCCATGACGGCGGCGGCACATTCACGACCACCGGGGCCACCAGGCGCCCTTCTCGTCCAGCACACTGACGACGGCCTGACCGGTGCCCAGCGACGTGAGCACCCGGCTGAGGTCCACCGGGCTGACCGGGAAGGTGGAGACCGCCTTCTGAGGTTGGCAGCGTCGGCCGGGGGTGGGCGCGCAGGGCGTGCTGGACCCTGCTGCCGAGCGCTGGGCCAGGACCTCGTCGGGAACGTCCGTGGGGACTGGGTGATGAAGACGATGCCCACGCCCTGGAACGGATGAGCCGCACCGCGCACCACGGCCTCCAGGAAGGCCTTCGAGGCTCCGGAGAACAACAGGTGGGCCTCGTCGAAGAAGAACACCATGGTGGGCTTGTCCGGGTCGCCGACCTCCGGCAGGGTCTCGAAGAGCTCGGCGAGCAGCCACATGAGGAAGGTGGAGAACAGCGTGCCTGGGACTGGATGTCGGCCGCTCCAGCGCGGAGATGACGCCGCGACCATCGGGGAGACCCGCATGAGGTCACGCACGTCGAGTAGCCGGCTCACCGAAGAAGGCCCGCTCACCGGCCGCCTCCAGGGCGGCGAGTCTCACGCAGGATGACCGCGCCGTGGCCGCTAGAGACCCCACCGATGGTCTTGAGCCCTCCCTGCCGGCATCGGTGTTCGTCAGAGTAGTCGACGACGGCGCGCAGGTCCTGAGGTCCAGCAGGGCCAGCCCCTCGGCCGTCCGCCCAGTGGAAGACCAGCTGGAGGGCGGAGGCCTGCGTGTCGTTGAGGCCCAGGACCCGCGAGAGCAGGATCGGCCCGAACTCGGTGACCGTGGTGCGGACTCGGGGTGCCGCTGATACCGGCGCCGGACTCCGACCCACCGAGGTTGAACAGCTCGATGGGAGACCCAGCCTGTCCAGTCCCGGACCGGTGGAGGCGATGCGGGAGGCGATTCATGTCATTGGAGGCTCCGGCTCGGCCAGGCCGGTCAGGTCCCCTGACGTCGGCCAGGAACACCGGGACGCCCGCCGCGACAGTCCCTCGGCCGGAGCTCAGCGTGCGGGTCTTACCGGTACTGGTCGCCCCGGCAACCAGCGCGTGCCGGCTGAGCAGCCCCAGCGGGATGCCCACCGACAGGCCCTGACCGCCGCGGGCTCAGCCGCCGGAGAGCGTATCGAGGTAGGTGCCCACCGGCAGGTGGGGAGGAGAAGCCGCACCCGGAACGCACCTGGGCGGTATAGCTCGGCCTCCTCAGCCTCCCTGACTGCCCGAGGCCTGCTCGGCCTCAGCGACGCCCCTCAGCCTGCACGCCCTGCCCTGAGCCTGCTCAGCAGTCGGCGCCCGGTTCACGGCCGGAGCTGCTCGGCTGCCGGCCGTGCGGCCGGTTCTGCCGCCGGCTCGGCGTGCGGCGCGTCAGGCTGTCTGGGGCGGCGGCCTGCCCGGTGCGTCAGCAATGCGGGATTCGGCGGCCTGCTCCACCGGCCGAGGCCGAGGAGCGCGATGGCGGCGTCGAGGCCGCCTGGGCGGCGGCTGCCTTGGCTGCGGCGGCTTCGGCGGCGGCCCGGGCGGCCCGGCCCTGAGACGTGCGATCGCAGCGGAATCGGTCATGGCCTCATGCAAACGCCGGCAACCCGTGCCAGCGGGACCGGCGCGTCGGGCGTGCCAGGAAGCCCGGCCGACAGGGTACGCCTCGGGTCTCGATGGCGTTGAGATAGTACGTCTGGTCCCACACCTGCCCGTCCCCAGTGCCGCGAGGTTTGCACGCCCCATCGTCGCCCCTGCGTCGTCGTTTCCGGAAGAACCGCCCTCGTGGGCCAGTCGCTGGTGCACCCGTCCGCAGAGTCAGGTGACCCTCGCGGATCGCCTTCTTCATTGACGACTACCTCCCTCCGTCCACGGCGTGCCACCTCCACGGCCACCTTCCGCTCCGCCCTGGAACGCATGGGACACGAGGTCTCACGTGGTGGCCCCTAAGGCCGAGCGCTATGAGGAGACCGACGACCACGTCATCCGCCTGTCCTCCTCGCGCTACTACGTCTTTGACAGCCGCGAGGTCGCCACCATCTATCCCTGGCCTGGCCAGGCGCTTCGACGCCTCACGACTGGACATCGTCCACAGCCAGACCCAGTTCAGCCTGGGCGTCCTGGCCCACTGCTGGCCAGCGCCAGAACATCCCCACGTCACCACCATTCACACCCTCTACACCGAGCATCATCGACGACTCACCCATGGCCGTGGTCTCCGGACTGCTGGCCCTCTGTCCGTCGCCTTCCCCGTGGCGCTCAAATCGCGCCGGTCCTGCCCGCGCCCCACCGCGACTCCATCAAGCACCTCAACAAGCGCGACATGAAGACGGCGCTGTCCCGGCAGGGATGGCGGCTCACAGCGGCCTTCGCCAACAAGTGCGACGCCTGCCCGTCGCCCTCCCAGCACCTGGCACAGATCCTCATCGACGACGGCGGACTGACCGCCCCCTGCATGGTGCTGCCCAACGGGCTGGACTCCACCCTGCTACCGCAGTGCTCGCGCCGCGGACTCACCGATCCCCAAGGCCCCTGACGAGAAGATCATCATCTGCGTGGCCCGCCTCTAGCCCGGAGAAGCGGCAGATGACGCTCATTGAGGCCATGCCCCACCTGGCCGACCTGCCGGTCAAGGCTGGTGCTCGGGGCTGGCCCCTCCCAGGAGGAGCCTGGCACGGCGCGCCGGAGGAGCTCGTGGGGTAGCGGGACTGGTGGTCCTGGTCGGTCAGCGCTCGCCGGAGGTCGCCGTCCTGCTCAAGCAGGCCGATGTCTTCTCCCTGGCCTCCCACCACTTCGACAACCAGCCCATGGTGTTCCTGGAGGCCGCAGCTGCAGGGCTCCCGATCGTCTACTGCGACGAGCGGATGACCGAGTGCCTCACCGAGCGCAACGCGATCCTCACCGACGGGATCGAGGGGAGGACTTTGCCCGGGTCTCGCCTCCCTGCTGTCCGACGACGCCCGGCTCGCCGAGCTCATCCGACGGGGCCCCTGGAGGTGGCTCAACAGTTCGACCTGAGAGCGATGACCAAACGGCTCGTCAACCTCTCGAGGACCTCCTGGTCTCTGATCGCTGAAAACCCGCGACCCGGGAGAACGAGCGGCGCCTTGCCGGTGAGCGCAGGCGGCTTTGCCGATAAGGTATGCGGCATGTCGCTCGCCGTCGTCACCGACTCCGCCGCCTGCCTGACGGAGCCCCTCATGCGTGACCGTGCGATCGAGGTGGTGCCGCTGCACGCCATCCCCGCTGACAACGGCGAGCCCGGGACCACCTCACGGCCCAGTGTCCAGGAGCTGATGGACGTCTACCGACGCGCGGCCAACAGGGCCGAAGAGGTCCCAGCCATCCACATCTCCCTCGGCCCCTGTCCGGCACCGTGGACAACGCCCGCATCGCCGCCGCCCGGCTCGAGGCCGAGTACCAGGCCGAGTACAGCGGCCAGGGCGGGAGCGTGGGGCGCCGTCGCCCGCAGTGGCTGCGCGTCGTCGACTCCGGCACCAGCTCCGGCGCGCTGGGACTTGCGGTGCTGGCCGCCGCCGGCGCCCGACGCCCGCCGCGGTGCCGCGCCCCTGGCTCAGGCCAGCACCGCCCGTTCCTGCCAGCCTCGTCGTCGACGACCTGGGGCGCCTGGCCCGCTCCGGGAGGATCGACCGCACCACGGCCCGCCTGGACGGCGTTCTTGGAATCCGCCCGGTCCTGGCCCTGACCCGCGACGGGATCCGGACACTGGAGACCGTGCGCGGCGCGGCCCGCGCCAGGCGCCACCTCATCGCGCAGGCCGTCCGCGTCGCCGGTGGGACCGCCCTGTCCGGCCCCCAGGCACCCCGCCGACCCGGGTGCGCCTGGTCATCAGGAGACGACGCCGACAGCTGGCGCTGCTCGAGACTGGTCTCGTCAGGCCATGGAGGAGGCCGGAGCCAGGCTCACCGAGGTCCTCACCCTCCCGGTCGACGAGGCGACGAGCACCCACGTGGGCCCCGGGGCCCTCGGCATCGCCGTCGCCCCGGACCTGCGGGCCCACTGAGCCGGGGTTGACAACGCGGCCCGGTTGCCACAGGCCGTCAGACGCCAGTGCTCTCCACAGAGCAGACGGCCTCTCCGTGCGCCTCGCGGAACCGGTCCCTACCGTCAAGGACATGGGAGCCAGAAGGAGCAGCACGAACAGGTCCCCTGGATGACCTTGTGCGCCTGGCCTGCTCGACCGACCCCGAGGAGCCAGTGCGTCGGCCCTGGCGCCTCGCGATCGCGCCACGAGCCGCGATCATTGCCGGCTCCGCTCTCCTCATCCTGGCTCTCGCCCTGGCACTGAGGGCCGTCCTGGTCTCCACCGGTGCCGGCGGTCAAGAGGCCACTGCGGCAGCGGCGGGTGCCTCCGAGGCGATGCGGCCCCGCCCACAGGGGCCGGCCGCGACACCAGCCATGAAGCCGGCCACGGGATCGGCGGCAGAACCGGGCGTCTCGACGGCTCCAGCCGGCAACGTCGTCGTCCACGTCACCGGGGCGGTGACCAGGCCGGGGTGGTGACCCTGGCCCCAGGAAGCCGTGTCACCGATGCCATCAGCGCCGTCGGAGGAGCCAGCGCGGAGCGCCGACACCGAGCGAGGCTCAACCTCGCCCGGGTTCTGAGCGACGGTGAGCAGATCCGGGTCCCGCGAGTCGGCGAGGTCCCGCCCGACCCCGCACCGCAACCCAGTGGGGCCGCCACCCCGGTGCGGGAACAGCGTCGGGGAAGCCCGGCGGTGGCGGCTCATCCGGGATGATCAACATCAATACGGCCTCCGCCACTGACTTGGAGAAGCCGCCCGGCATCGGCCTGCCCTGGCCCAACGGATCGTGGAGTACCGAGACTCCCACGGGCCCTTCGCCACCGTCGACGCCCTCACCGACGTCCCCGGTATCGGCAAGGCCAGCTCGAGGGCCTGCGGGAGCAGGCCACCGTATGAACGGGGACCAGGGGCGGAGCAGTCCCAGGGCCCCGTGGGACGACCCGCGCGCTCTACGAGCACCTGCGCCAGGAGCAGAACCGCAACCGGCACCGAGACGGAGGTCGGCACGCCACCTCCTCCAAGGCCCCCGACGCCCCTCGACCTGCGCCTGCTCGCCCCGGCGCTCACCCTGCCTGGGCCGGCGCCTGGTGGGCCGTCGGACTCGAGGAGGCTGACGCCCGGAGACGAGTCCTGCTCCTGGCCTCCGGGTGCACAGCCCTGGCTGCGATGCTCGTGGTCCCCGTCCTACGTTTCCGGCCACCGCGCCACCGGGCCGACCAGCGCCCCCTGGCGCCCCCGAGCATGACCCCACGGCGGTGGGAACCCTCAGTGCCAGCCTGCTCGTGTGCGCCCTGTGCGCCGCGACCGTCCTGACCGTCAGTGCCGCCCACCTGTGGTCCCGCCAGCGCGACCCTCTGACCGTGGCGGTCGCCTCCGGGCAGCCGGTCACCCTCATCGGCACCGTCTCCCCAGGAGCCGCGAGTCTCGGCCACCAGCCGCTCCACCCTGGTCATCAGCGCCCTCGACGTCGAACAGGTGGACGCACAATCCTCCACCCTGAGCGCCACCGTCCTGGGCGACACGCAGTGGTTGAGTCTGCCCATGGGGACCCGCGTCAGGGTGCGCACGCGCCTACGCCCCACCGGATCGGGACGTGCTGAGGCCGCCATCATCCCCAAGCGCGCCGGCCTCACGGTGCTTGGCCCACCGGCCGGGTCAGCTCAGGGCCGTCACCAGCATTCGCACTGGTCGCAGGCCGTTGGAGCCCAGGGCCTCGAAGGAGCGGGGGAGGAGGCAGGTCTCTGGCCGCCGGGAGCACGCGCCCTCGTACCCGGCGTCGCCCTGGGAGACGACCACGCCCTGTCGGCCCAGGTGCGCGAGGACATGCGCACCGTCTCCATGACGCACCTGACCGCCGTCTCCGGGCAGCATGTCGCCATCATCCTGGGACTGGGGCTGGCCGGCCTCGGGGTGCTGCCCCGGCGGTGGCGGGCTCTGCTCGGCACGGTCATGCTCACTCTCCTCGTCATCCTGGTGCGCCCCTCAGGCTCCGTACCGCGCGCCGCCACCATGGGGGCCGCTCATGTTGCTGGCGTGTCGTCGCCGGGAGACGCGCCGCCTCCGTGCCCGCCCCTGTTCGCCGGAGCCATCTTCCTACTGCTCATCGACCCCCTGGCAGTCCCCGCGACTACGGCTTCGCACTGTCCGTGGTGGCCACCGCCGGGACTCGTCATCGGCTCCAAACCGGTCGCTGCCCACCCTCTCACGTCATCTTCCCAGGTGGCTGGCCGCCGCCATGGCACTGCCACTGGTGGCCCAGGCCGCCTGCAGGCCGATCCTCATCCTCCTGCAGCCCTCGGTGGGGGCCTGGTCGGTGCCCGCCAACCCTGCTCAGTGAACCGGCCGCCGTCATCGCCACCATCAGCGGACCCTGGCGGCGATGATCGCCCGGCCCTGGCCCGCAGCCGCCTCCGTCATCGCTTGGCCGGCGCTTGCGGCCTGCTCCTGGATGGTGTGGGTCGCCGGCTTCTTCGCTCACCTGCCCGGCGCCACCCTGCCCTGGCCGGGCGGCCTCACGGGAGCCCTGGCACTGGGGTCCTGCGAGATCGGGGTCCTGCTCGCAGCGGCTCCCCGTACCCGCCGCGCCCTGCTGGAAGGAGCCAGGCGGTTGACGCGGCCCGCTCATGGCAGGCTTGCCCCCACGGCAGCGACCCGAACCTCCCGCTCCCGAGGCCCGCGCAAGGCACCGGCTGGACTGCGCTGGGACCAGGCAGCTGGCGCCGATCGTCCTCATCCGTGCCGGCGAGGAGGTCCTCGCCGACCGAGCGGTGAGGAGTCTTCTGGCGCAGGCCAAGGCCAAGGACCCCACCACCGAGATCACGCGCCTGGAGGCTCGCCACCGAACGCCCACCAGCTCGACACCCTCGTGTCGCCCTCCTTATTCGGCGAGCCCCGGCTCGTCTACGTCCCCTGCCCTGGAGCAGATGACTGACGCCCTCCTGAGCGACCTCATCGCCCTACGTGGGCGCCGCCGCCGACCCGAGGTCAGCGTCATCCTGCGCCACAACGGGGCCAAAGGGGCAAAACGCCTGCTCGATGCCATCAAGGCCTCGCCCCTACCCGGACCATCCAGTGCGAGGCCATCAAGGTGCCAGGACAAGTCCTCCCTGGTCGAGCCGACGTGCGCCGCGCCGGAAGAAGCATCGATCCCGAGGCCGTGGGCGCCCTCGTCGACGCCCTGGGCGGCGACCTGCGCGAGTGTGCTCCGCCGTCGACCAGCCTCCCCTCGCCGACACCCAGGGCACCATCAGCGTCGACCACGTGCGCACCTACTACGCTGGCGCATCGAGGCCACCGGCTTCACCGTGGCCGACGCCGCCGCGGCCGGCAACACCCGGGCCGCCATCACGGCCCTGCGCCACGCCGTGGCCACCGGCACCGACCCGGTGGCCATCGTCGCGGCCCTGGCCATGAAGGTGCGCCAGCCGCCCGAGTCGCGGCCGCCGGGGGCGGCGTATGAGCCCCGCCGAACTGGGAATGGCCCCCTGGCAGGTGGACCGGGCCCGCCGAGGAGACCCAGGGATGGTCCGACGACGCCCTGGCCACCTCGATCCTGGCCGTGGCCCGGGCCGATGCCGAGGCAAAGGGGGCCAGCCGCGACCCCGTCTCACGCCGTCGAGCGGGCGGTCCTGACGATCTGCAACGCCCGCCGCTCCGGCACCCGCCGGCGCTGAGCCGCCCTCACACCCGCATGGCGCCAGTGTGAGCGCCGTGGACATCGCCGCGCAGGCCGCCTCGTAGCCCCTTGTCCTCCTCCGATCCTGGCCCGCCGCAGCGGCGCAGCGCCTGGGCCTCGTCGTCGCACGTGAGCACGCCGAAGCCCACCGGCACCCCGGTGTCGAGCGCCACCCGGGCTCAGCCCGTCGGAGGCGGCCCTGCACACGTAATCGAAGTGCGGGTGCCACCGCGGATGACGACGCCCAGTGCGACGACCGCCTCGGCACGCGCCGCGCGCGGCGGCCGCGGCGGCACCGGGAGCTCGAAGGAACCCACCGCCCGCGACGATCGCCTCGCGCTCCGGCCTCCTCGACGGCGCGCAGCGCCCGGCGACCAGGCCCGCCATGATGCGCTCGTGCCACTGGGCGACGACTGTCACTCTATGCCCCGTGCGTGGGGTGCGCTCTGCTCAGGTGCTCCGGATCCGCTCATCGTGTCTCTCCTTCGATCTCGTCGGTCGTGTGCCAGGTCGCGTCGTCGGCCCTCGCCTCGCCGGGCGGTGAGTCCGTGCGGGACCCGGTGGGGTCGAGCCCGGTGAGCAGATGGCCTACGCGGTCGCGCTTGGTGCGCAGGTAGTCGAGGTTCTCCCCTGTTGGCGAAGGTCGGTGTCGGCGTCATGGAGCGGACGTTCACGCCATAGTGCTCCAGGCCTTCCACCTTGTCCGGGCTGTTCGTCATGAGCCTCGACCGAGCGCACGCCCAGGTGCCGCACGCACCTGGGCGGCGGTGGCGATGGCGGGCGTCGGCCCGGCAGCCCCAGCGCGACGTTGGCGTCGAGGGTGTCCATGCCCTCCTCCTGCAGCGCGTAGGCGCGGAGCCTGTCGATGAGCCGGATGCCGCGCCCTCATGGTCGGAGGCGGACGAGGACCCCGCGACCGTGGGCGCTGATCGCCTCCATGGCGGCGCGCGCTGCGGTCCCGCAGTCGCAGCGCAGGGAGGACAGGACGTCGCCGGTCAGGCAGGCGGGAGTGGACGCGGGTGAGGACGTCCTCACCGTCCGAGATGCGACCGCACACGAGTGCGAGGTACTCGGTGCCGTCGACTGCTGCGCAGGGCGTGGGCGGTGAACTCCCGTGCGCGGTGGGCAGGTGCGCCGAGACGACCTCCTCGACGAGCTCCTCGTGCAGCCACCGGTAGCGCTCCAGGTCGCCGATCGAGATCATGGGCATGTCGTGGGCGTCGGCGAGCGTACGCAGCCTGGTGCCGGCGTGCCATGGTGCCGTCGTCGCTGATGATCTCCACCAGGACGCCCACGGGCCGGCTGCCCGACAGGCGCATGAGGTCGACGGCGGCCTCCGTGTGACCGCGGCGCGTGAGGATCCCGCCCTCACATGCACGCAGGGGAAAGACGTGGCCCGGGCGGACGAGATCGCTGGGAGCCGAGCCGGGTCCGCCAGGACGCGGACGGTGCGCGCCCGGTCGGCGGCGCTCACACCCGTGGTGATGCCCGTGCGTGCGTCGGCACTCAGCGTGAAGGCCGTCCTCTGGGATCGGTGTTGTGCTCGGTCATCATGGGGATCCCAGGCGGTCGAGCCTCCTGGGCCGCCATGCGGCGCGCAGATGATGCCGGTGGAGTGCCGGATCGCGAAGCGCCAGCCCTGCTCGGTCGGCGCTCGCCGCGGGCAGGATGAGGTCCCCTCGTTCTCCCGGCTCTCATCGTCGACGACGATGACCATCCGGCCTCGCGGAGGGCGGTGAGGGCGTCCTCGACGCTGTCCATGCGCGTGTCCGGGGATGCGCTCCTGGTGCTCAGCATGCCTGCTGACCCTCCTGGCTCAGGCGGGTGCCCAGAGACGCTCGGCGTACTTGGCCATGACGTCGACCTCGAGGTTGACCCGTTCTCCCGGCCGCCCGTGCCCAGAGTCGTGCGCCGCAGCGTCTCGGGGATGAGGCCGACGCTGAGCGACGCCCCGCCCCCGGCGTGGGAGACACATCGAGGGCGGCGTCGTGCCGGGCCTCGTTGACGTCAACGACGTCGACGACCGTCAGCGACACCCCGTCGAGGGCGACCGATCCCTGCGGCGACGTAACGGGCGACTCTCCTGCGGCAGGGCCGATGCGTAGGAGGTCCCAGTGCTCGCCGTGGTGGCGGTCGAGGACCTCGCTGGTGGCATCGACGTGACCCTGAACGATGTGCCCTCCGAGCCTGTCGGTCGGTGCGCAGGGGCGCGTTCGAGGTTGACCGGCTCTCCCGGCTTCTGGGAGCCCAGCGTGGTGCGCGCGAGAGTCTCCGCCACTGAGATCGGCGGTGAAGGCGCTCCCGTGCACGGCGGCGACCGTCAGGCAGCACCGTTGACGCTGATGGAGTCGCCCAGGGCTCGTCCTGGGTGACGGTGGGCGCCTCGACCGTCGGCCGGGCGCTGTCCTCGACGGTCTCGAGCCGGACGACGTGCTCGAGCCTCCTCGACGATTCCGGTGAACATCAGTGTCTCTCCTCGATGTGGCGGTGGGCAGGGGGACGAGTGCGGTCCCGGGGGTCCGGGCGTTGAGCGGCGGTGCCGCGGCCTCGAGGGACCGCAGGGGCGTCGGGGCGGATGTCGTCGACCCCCAGGTCACCGGAGACGCGGACGGCGTGGTCGCCCGAGCCGAGGACCTCGACGCGGGGTTTCGCAGCCTCAGGGCGTCGGTGATCGTCGTCGCCCCGAAGTCGGCGAGGGGCGGCCGGTCCGGCGCCGAGAAGCGCGGGGGCCGTGTGCGTAGGCGACGACCCTCGTCGACGAGTCCGGCGCGCAGGAAGGCGGTCGCGAGGGTCGGGCCTCCTCGAGGAGGACATGGCGGATCTCGCGCTCGGCGAGGCACGGCGAGGACGGCGCGCGCGGGTCGTGGTCGGGCAGGAGGAGGTGGTGGTCGTCGGCGAGCACCCTGGAGGTGGGAGGCAGGCGCCTGGAGCCGACGACGACGCGCAGCGGCTGGAGGTGAGCCGGGGCGGGCTCTCCCGTCTCATCGCGGACTGTGAGGGCCGGGTCGTCGGCGAGGGCGGTGCCGGTGCCCACCATGATGGCGTCGCACTGGTGGCGCAGACGGTGGGCGTCGCGGCGGGCCGCCACCGGGGTGATCCACTGGCTGGTGCCGTCGGCTGCGGCGATACGGCCGTCGAGGGTGGCGGCGAGCCCATGTCACCATGGGGCGCCTGCGGGTCACGGCCAGGAGCCACGGGCGGTTGAGACACGCGGCGTCCTGGGCGCACAGTCCACATCGTACTCGTACGCCGGCGGCCTCCAGCGTCGCTGCGCCGCCTCCGGCCTGCTCGGTCGGGGTCATCCTGGGCGTAGATGACCTCGGCCACGCCCGCGGCGAGGAGCGCCTGGACGCATGGGCCGGTGCGGCCCTGATGATTGCAGGGCTCGAGGGTGACGACGGCGGTCGCTCCCTCGGGCGGAGGCGCCCCGCCGCGGCGAGGTTCGCCATGCGTCGACCTCGGCGTGGGCGGTGCCGGCTCCGCGGTGGTGGCCCCCTCGGCGAGGACGTCGCCGTCGGCGGAGAGGATGACGCAGCCCACCCGGGGATTGGGGCCGGGCGGGGCGTCGGGGAGGCCGCGACCCGCAGGGCGCGTCGCATCGCGGCCGCCTGCACGGGGTGAACGAGGTCATCCGGTCCTCTCCCTCGGGTGCGCTGAGGGAGAGACACGTCATGCCGGACCGCCGGGTGCACGGCAGCGGGCGAGGCATGGTGTGTCCCGTGTGCGCTTCCCATCCGGACTCTCACCGTCGGTCCAGGAGTTCCACCTGGTCAGCCGGTCGCTGGATGCGACCGGGTCGCGGACTGTCACCCGCCGGTTCGGACTTTCACCGACCCCAGAGCACACGAGTTCATCTTTCGTTGGGGAGAATGTACCGCGCGCGAGTGCGTTCAGCCGTTTCTCCGCGCCTAGTGACCACCCCCACCTCAATGGGGTGTCCGGGTGCGCGCACCGCGGGAGGGCCGCCCGCACCGGGCCTCACTTCTTGCGGTACAGGGACTTGGTGGCGTAGACGGGCTCGTTGGTGACCTGGACCCCCAGGGCGCGGAAGATGCCCTCGCTCCACCGAGCCCAGGATCGTGGAGGTGTGGACGTCGCAGCCCCGCAGCGTCTCGCTCGGTCGAGGGGCCTTGCGGGCGTTGTCGTCCCGTTGGCGGACACGGCCAAAGCGATGAGCACCTCGTCGGTGTGCAGGCGCGGGTTGCGGCTGCCCAGCCGCTGAGTCTTGAGCTCTGGATGGGTTCGATGGAGGCCGGGGCCAGCAGGTTGACGTCATCATCGATCCCGGCCAGGACCTCGAGGGCGTTGAGCAGCATCGCTGAGGAGCACCCTGAGCAGGGGCGGAGGTCTTGCCCGTCACGATGCGCCCGTCGGGCGTGCTCGATCGCCGAGGCCGGCTCGCCGGTGGCCGCGGCCACCTCCAGTGCGGGCGGCACGACGGGGCGGTCCTCGCTGCTCACCCCCACCTGGCTCGCGAGCAGCGCGATCCGCTGGGACCGGATCGGGGCGATGACCTCGCGCTTCTCGGTCACCAGGGCCCGGTAGTAGCGGCGGATGATCTCCTGGCAGGCGGCCTGCCGGCAGGCCTCGTCGTCGCTGATGCGGTTGCCGGCCGTTGACGCCCGATGTCCGTGGGGAGGCGTAGGGCGAGAGCCCAGGATTTCCTCGAACAGGCGGCTCAGGACCCAGGAAGACCTCGACGTCGCGGTTGTAGTTGACGGTCTGGACCGTGGGCCGCCAGGTGGAAGGGGTCGATCATGTTGACGTCGTCGAGGTCGGCGGTGGCGGCCTCGTGAGCGATGTTGACCGGGTGGTCCAGGGCAGGTTCCAGATCGGGAAGGTCTCGAACTTCGCGGTAGCCCGAGGAGATGCCCCGCTGGTGGTCGTGGTAGATCTGGGACAGGCAGGTGGCCATCTTGCCGCTGCCCGGGCCGGGGCGGTGACGACCACGAGGTCCCGCCTGGTCTCGATGTACTCGATTGTGCCGTAGCCCTCCGCCGAGACGATGCGGGCGACGTCGCCGGGGTAGCCGGGGATGGGGAAGTGACGGTGACCGTGATGCCCAGCGCCTCGAGCTTTTGCGCTTGAAGTCATGGGCCTGGCGGTTGTCCTCCGGTCCACCGGGTCAGCGACGACGCTGCCCACGTAGAGCCCAGTACTGCGGAAGGCGTCGATGTGGCGCAGCGGTCGTCCTCGTAGGGGATGCCCAGGTCGCGCGGACCTTGCTGCGAGCGAGCTGGCGTTGACCGCCATGACGATCTCGACCTCGTCGGCCTACGCTCGGCGAGCATGACGATCTTGTTGTCCGGGTGAAGCCCGGCAGCACGCGTGAGGCGTGCATGTCGTCAACGAGAGCCGCCGCCGAACTCCAGGTAGAGACTTGCCGTCGAACTGGGCGCGACGCTCCGCGATGTGGTTGGACTGCATCCGCAGGTACTTGTCGCGGCTCGAATCCGATGCGCAATGGGCCTCCTTGAGGCGGTCTGATGAACGGGTGAAGGTGATGGAGAAAGGGGAGGCGCCTCCCCGGTGGAGGCGCCCTTCAGATGCTCACTGCTGCGGTGGCCTCAGAGGGAGGCGACGCGCTTGGCGAGCCTTGACTTGCGGTTGGCGGCCTGGTTCTTGTGGATGACGCCCTTGGAGACGGCCTTGTCCAAAGCTTTGCAGGAGGCGGCCTTGAGGTGCTCGAGCGCGGCGTCCTTGTCGCCGGCCTCGACGGCCTTCAGCGCACGCGGCGCACGTAGGTCTTGGAGCTCGGACTTGACGGACTTGTTGCGCAGGCGGGCCTTCTCGTTGGTCTCGATGCGCTTGATCTGGGACTTGATGTTCGCCACGGTGAAACTTTCTCGCGTCTGATTGGTCGATGGCCGAGAGAGGGTTCGCGCCACGGGCTGACATGAGGTGGTGGGGCACCTGGCTGACCCGGTCGCCGGACCCCGCAGCCGGCCAGGCCAGAGGTCCAAGGGGTGACTCTATCAGTCTAAATTCTCAATGGCTTCGTGCTCATGGAGGCTGTGCACGTGAACTTGCTCGCCTGTGCTGAGCTCTCACCTGGTTCTCCGCACGCTCAACAAGCCTTGGGTCATGGGTGACCACGAGGATCGCGGCAGAGGTCCGAGCCCACGCGTCCATGGCGCCGATGACCACCGTGGCCAGCTCCTCATCCGCACCGGCGGTGGGCTCATCGAGGATGACCAGGCGGGGGTGCTCCATGAGCAGTGTTCGCGCCAGGCCACCTCGCATCCGCTCTCCGCCGCTGAGCAGGCCCGTGCGGGTTCGGGACAGGGTGGTGAGCCGGGCCGCGCCCAGGGCATCGGCGATCCGCGCCGCGCGCTGGCGCCGGGGGAGCCCGAGCGCCCAAGCGGCGTGGCGCAGTGTGGCGATGGGGGTCCAGGAGTCCTCCAGAAGAAGGTCCTGGGGCTGGAGGGCGATCGTGGTGCGGTGCGCCAGGCGGATGTCGCGCGGGCTCATCCTGCTGGAGGGCCGGCCATCGATGGTCACGGTCCCAGTGAAATCGAGGTCGCAGGCCCAGGCACCATGCCGTGGTGGCTCTTGCCGGAGCCGTTGGGGCTGGTCAGTGCCGTGACAGTACCCTCCTTCAGGGGACAGATCCAGCCCGTCGACGAGCAGGCGCCCGCCTCTGGAGATGGTCAGGTCTGTAGCGGTGAGTGTGTCAGCCATGGCGGGCCTGCCTCCTGCGGCGGGGATCGGTGGGTGAGCGGCGGCGTGGCGTGATCCCACGACAACGGCCGCGGTGAGAACGAGTGCGCACGCCATTTTGAGTAACGACCAGTTCGCTGCTGGGCTGGACCAGGAGCGGCCAGGCGAGGATGAGTACCGGGATGGTGATGAGGACCGCGGGTCAGGAGGCGCTCGGCCAGCATGCGATGCCCCAGCAGGCGCTCAATCTCACGTCTGCGACTCGGCCTGTGCCCAGGCGCGTGCCGCGAGCCCTGCGCTGGCCGCGGTGCTGGTGGCTGCAGTCAACAAGATGAGGGGCGTGGAGGACCGCTGTGTGCATGGTTTGCTCCTGAGGGCCGTGTTGCCGGTGCCGACGGCGTCGAAGCGCGCCACGAGGTCCTCCACGTGGTGCTCGCGCAGCCGCTCCCGCAGGGAGACAAGGTTCTGGCCGGTGAGGACTGCAGCCCCTGGGTAATGGCGGACAGGTAGTCGTCTGGGGCGAAGTAGCCGTCGGGGACCACGGCGACGAGGCAGTCGCTGGTGCGGGTGCCCTGCTACTGAGGAAGAAAGTGTCGACGGCGGGAGGTTCGCCGGCAGGAGCTGAGCTGACCTCCTCCAGGTCGTGGGAGGTGACGGTGACAGCGTCCGCGCTCGCCCCGTGCATGGTGTTGAATCGCGCCTGCTCGACGATCTCCTGGGCCAAGGCCTCATCCTGGCTGGCCACCGACCGGGGCCGGTAGAGGGTCACCTGCTGCTCAGTGACCTTGGGCAGGCCGTAGTGGGCGGCGGCCGTGTTGTTGAGATACAGGGTGGGCGGCCCGTATCCGTCCTCGGTGGAGCCGTTAGGGATCGCCCAGGTCAGAACAAGGCTCCCCTCCTGCTGGGCCTGGGTGATGAAGGAGGTTATCCGGGGTGTCTTGGCATCGAAGGTGGGCTCGCTGACGGACCAGATGCTCAGAGCGGTGGCCGGGGGAAGGGACCGCTGGGCCTGGGCCTGGTTGCGAAGTGCCTGCGCCTGGAGGACATCGACGATGAGACTGGTACTCGCAGTGGAGAAGGACCAGGTCATGGCCAGGACAAGTGCATAGGTCAGCAGGGCGATCCCTGTGGCGCGGACGCGCTGCTGCCCCGGATCGCTGACGGCTTCCAACCGCGAGCACCGCCCATCCCGTGAGCGTGCCGGTCAGGGTTGCGGCCAGGGTCAGGAGGGCGCAGCAGGCGATGAGCTCGGCGCTCAGACGGTGGACGCTCAGCGCGGCGGAGCCGTAGATGTCGTAGGCCACCAGCAGGGCGAGTAGCGCCAAAGGGGCCAGAAGCCACCGGCATGCTGACAGGAGGCAGTTCTTGAGGAGGTGGAGGGCCAAGCGGCGGTGGGAGCGGCCCTGCAACCGGGCGCTTCTGTAGGAAGAGGACTGGGAGACGGTGGCAAGGGCCAGGACGAGCGCCAGAACCGTCTGGGCCAGGAGCAGGCTCACGCCGATCTCGGAGCTCATGGCGGTGGACAGGGCAAGGCCCGGTGTCAGAATCCCCGACTCATTGATGCGATCGCCCCACCGGTCTGTGACCTGGCTGAGGAACTGGGTGGTACTTTGCCGCGAGCCGATCGCGTACCACCCGCCCAGGGCATCGTCTTGACGGTGCTGCTGCTGAGGCGATGGGCTCCGGCAGGAGCAGGGGAGTCAATGGCGGGCGAATGTAGTCATCAGCCCTCGTAGCCGAGGAGCCTCGACGCTGGTTGTCGAGTATGACCGTCGGTGGTATCGGCGAAGTCTGTGATGTGGCGTACCTGGGCAACCTCGACGCCGGCCTGCTTGCCGATATGATGAAGTGCTCATCCGGGTCGACGCCGGTTTCACTGATAATGACATAGCCGTTCGTCTCGGCTGGGAACAAGAAAAAGGGAGCGACTGTGGGATAAGCAGGATGGTCGCCAAGCACAGCGTGAGGTTGAGGGCCCAGGTGGCTCTGAGAAGAATTTTTCATGAGGGTGGTGCGGTAGGTGGGGCCCCATCAGCGGGGCCGCCGCCTACCGCAAGATACCGATGGCTCTCAGCAGAACCAGTAGAAGGCTTGTTCGTGTCAGTGGAGCGTCGGACCTGAGCGTAAGACCACTTCCCTGCGGCAGTTTTGGGACTTCGTGCGGTGATGAGCCCATTGTAGGTTCGGGCTGAGGATCCATGGCATCGAGATGGGTGATGAAAGTTCGAGTAGACAACTTTCGAGTTCGTGCCGTAGCCCAGGTCCCGCCGGTGACCTTAGTCGTGTGAGAACCGGTGATCCAGGCAGGGCGAATGCCTGAGCCTCCGGCAGGACTGTCTTCGACAGTAACTGAGCCGTACTCGGTGGCGTCATCGGGGATAGGTGACTCGCTCTGCGAATGCGGGGGATGACGTGCCAAGAGTGAGAACCGAGGCCAGGGTGATGGCAGCCAAGCCCTCTTGAGGGTGGTGGTGACTGTTGGGAGTGCCAGGATCGCTCCGATCACTTCATAGGGATAGGTGGGCTGGCCAGTAAGTCAAGTTTATTCGTGAAGGGGGTGGGCAATACTGCAATCTTGTTTTGTGGAAACCTCCGATGCAGGTGCTTTCCAGCGTGTTCGGGCCTAGCGGATAACATCTGTACCCTGTGCGATCTGTCGAAATCTGGAGGCGATCAGGAGTGGTGGTGGCGCAGGGCGGCCACGACGCCGTCGAAGACCTCCCGGTTCATCGTGGCCCCCTCGCGGCGCACCGAGGCCGGCTCCACCAGGAGCAGACGGTCCAGGCGCACCTCGCTGGGGCGGCCCTGACGGTCCCAGGCGCCGGTGCCGACGTCGTGCCAGAAGCGGCCCCAGCGCGCCTCCTGGGCGGCGTCGCGGTCATGGTCCTTGCTCGTCATCTGGGCCACGACCAGACGGGTCTCATGGCGAGCCAGGACCAGGACGGGCCGGTCCTTGCCCTGGGCGGGATCCTCCTCGAAGGGAACCCAGGCCCACACCACCTCGCCGGGGTCGGCCTCGCCATCGGGGTCGGGGAGTAAGCGAAGTCGGGCAGCCCCAGGGTGGAGACGTCGTAGACGCTGACGCCTCGCGCCGAGGGGCCCGTCGCGTCCGCGGCGGCGCCGCTGTCGTGGGAGCGGGGCCGGGTCGGTGACGGCTTCGCCGCTGATGACTTGGGGGCGCGGGACCGCGCGGTCTCCAGCCCTGAACCGGATGGCCTGCTCTCGACGTGCCCGACGGCGTCGAGGACTCTGGGAAAGGGCGTCGCTGACGGCGTCGGAGGCGGCGCGTCCGAGCAGGGTGAGGATCCGGTTGAGAAGGCTGGCCATGGGCGCCACCCTACCGTCGGGCGGGATGGGGTGGCTGCTGCAGGCTCACGATCGAGACCAGCGCCACCGGTGGACCCGCCCTCGAAGCAGGGGACCACCGGTGGCGCTGGCGAATGGGGTGATGGGTGCGGTGCGTCCGGAGACTCGCGTCGGTGAGGTATTAGTTCCCGGAGCGCGTCACAGGGGTGCAGATCGTGTGGGTCCCGGCCTCGGTGCCGCCTTCACTGCCGGCGACGTCGATCTGCATGGTCAGTCCCTTGGAGGGGTCCTGGGGGTCGCAGGTGCTCAGGGCCTTCCAGGTCTCCTGGGTGACCGCCTCGGCGTTGACCCTGGTAGGTGCTGGTGAAGGTCATCGTGGTTGACGAGTGGGCGTTCAGGAGTCACTGGTGCGCAAGAACATGGAGCCGTCGTCCTGAAGGGCATGGGCTGTCCGGGCTGACCCACCACGGGGTGCCGGTACCCTGTCACGCTCTTGAGGGTGAAGCCGGCCGGAATCCCGGGCCGCAGGACGATATCGGAGCCTGGATCCGTTGGCGTCGGTGGTGTTGGTGAAGGTGACGGTGTAGCCGACCTCGACCTCGTAGGTGCCGGTGGGCTCGGCCTCGACCAGGAGATCCGTGGGATGAGTCTCCACCTCAATCACCGGCCGGTGGTTGACGTAGTCGCTGGAGAAGGTCTGGTTGCCGGTGGTCAGTGAGGCCTTGACCCGGTTGCGTCCCACGACGCCGGTCAGGTCCACCTGGCAGGTGACGTCCTTGCCCTGGGGGACCTTGGCCGCTCCGCTGGAGACGTTGAGGGTTCTCGGCCGGTCCCGTGGCCGAGACGACCTGCCTCCGAAGGCGGTCAGGTCGCAGGTCAGGGCGCCCACCTGGGACTGCCCCCTGGTCCGGCCGGCGGAGATGGTGAAGTGAGACAGCGGGGTGGTGGAGTCGTTCCGCGCCGTCATGGTGAAGCGGGAAGTGTCCTTGGCGGCGCCGTCGACCCTGACGTCCTGGGTGGACACGGTGGCGTGAGCCGCGCTGGCAGCGGGTTTGTTCGCCGTGACGGTGGGCCGAAGAATCGCGTTGCGCGTGGAGACCTCGATGGTGGGGTGAAACGGTAGTGCGCGCGTCCGCACCGGGAGCCGCCACCGTGGTCCCCAGATCCAGGTCGAGGTAAGCTGCTCTTGTCCCATTGGGTGTAGAAGTTGATCTCATAGGGTCAGCCTTCAGGTGCTCAGGAGTGCAGGAAACGGCTTTGACCGAGCCGATGGGCTCACCCAGCAGGGGGTTGTACAGCTCAGAGATGGAGCTCACCAGAGTCCACGATCAAGGCCGGGGCTCGCCGCCGCCGTTGTCGATGTAGAAGGAGCTCGTCCCGGCCACCTCGTCACCGTTCTGGGAGGGGCAGGTCCAGGTCCACTGGCCCGGCACGGAGTCGGCCTCAATGGTGACGTCTGTGGCGCTCTTCGGGGCAATAGCCGATGGGATACGGACCTTCCAGCTCAGACATCCCTCGGCATTGTCGGAGCCATGGCAGCCGGTACCGGCCGTGTGGTAGAGCCCCTCCACGGTGATGTCGGTATCGGCGGACGCCGGGGCTGCGAGGGCTGCGGCGGCGATGAGGGGAAGAGCCAGGGCAATGCGCAGGAGGCGCCGCCACGGCTGACCGGGTGGGGAAGGTGGGAAGTGCATGAGCACGCCTTTCGCTGAGGTGATGGGAATGAGAAGCGAATCGCTTCTTTGATGGATTGCTGGGAAACGATGGTTTCGGGGCACTGGAACATGTCTCGCCGCGCTCGGTTTCTCGTTGCGTGAGAAAGTCATGTGAAGGTCGGATAGGCGACGGCTGTCGCCCTATCCGACCTTCATCCAGCCAGGCAGATCGACCCGTGCTCGTGCTCAGTTCTTCGTGCGCGTCACGGTGGTGCAGGTCGAGTAGGTGCCGGGCTCGATTCCATCGCTGCCGACGATGTCGATCTGAGTGGTCAGTCCCTTTGAGGGGTCCTGAGGATCGCAGGTGCCCAGGGCCTTCCAGGTGTCCTCGGTGACCGCCTCGGCGTTGACCTCGTAGAAGGTGGTGAAGGTCATCGTGGTTGATGAGTGGGCGTGCAGGGTGTCTTCCGTGGACAGCGGCACGGGAGCCATCCGGTTGGATCGCGTAGTCGTCCATGCTGATCCACCACGGGACACCGCCGCCCCACACGTACTTGAGGGTGAAGCCGGCGGGGACCCGTGGGTGCAAAAACGATATTGGAGGTCTGTCCGTCGGCGTCGGTGGTGTTGGTGAAGGTGACGCTGTAGCCGACCTCGACCTCGTAGGTGCCGGTGGGGGTGGCCTCAACGCCGCGATCAGTGGGCTGGACCTTCACTTCGCTGATGGGGGCGGTCCTTGGTGTAGTCGCTGGAGAAGGTCTGTCCGTCGGTGGTGAGTGCGGCCTTGACCCGGTTGCGTCCCACGACGCCGGTCAGGTCCACCTGGCAGGCGATGTCCTTGCCCTGGGGGACCTTCGCTGCGCCACCGGAGACCGTGAGGTTCTCGGCCGGTCCCGTGGCGGAGACGACCTTGCCTCCGAAGGCGGTCAGGTCGCAGGTCAGAGCGGTCACCTGGGCCTGTCCCCTGGTCCGGCCGGCGGAGATGGTGAAGTCGGACAGGGGTGTGGTGGAGTCGTTCCGCGCCGTCATGGTGAAGCGGGAAGTGTCCTTGGCGGCACCGTCGACCGCGACCTCCTTGGTGGACACGGTGGCGTGAGCCGACGCTGGCAGCGGGCTTGTGGGCCGTCGCGGTGGGCGTGAGAACCAGGCTGCCCGCGGAGGTCGTGATCTTCGGGCTGAAGGTATAGTTGCGTGCGTCCGCGCCGGGGGCCACCACTGTGGTCCCGAGGTCCAGGTCGAGATAGGGCTCTGGTCCCAGGCGGCGTCGAAGTTGACCTCACAGGTCAGGCTCAGGTGCTCAGGGGTGCAGGGAAGCGGCTGTGACCGAGCCGGCGCTGTCCCCCTTCTGGTTGTAGTACAGGTGGTCGAAGAAGCCCAGGCCGGAATCGGCCAGCTTCGATGCGGGCTCGTCCTTGCCCTTGTCGATGTAGAAGGCGCTGGTCCCGGCTACCCTGTCGCCGTCCGGGGAGGGGCAGGACCAGGTCCACTGACCCGGCACGGAGTCCGCCTCAATGGTGACAATGGTGGATGAGTTCGGGGCGACGGTCGAGGGGACGCGCACACCCCAGCTCAGGCAGCCGTCGGCATTGTCGGAGCCGTGGCATCCGGTGCCGGCCGGGTGGTAGCGCCCCTCCACGGTGATACCGGTGTCCGGGGTGGCGGTCGGGACGGCTGCGCTCACCGGAGCGGCGACGGCGCCGACGGTGAGCAGGGGAAGAGCGATGGCGACGCCCAGGATGCGTCGCCGCAGCCCAGCGGGAAGAGAAGGTGGGGATGTGCACGAGCACGCCTTTCTCCGAGGGATCGGGATGGGAAACCAATTGCCTCATTAATATATCGTCAAGAAGGACATTATCAAAAGGTTGGAATACTCCCCACGCGACCTTTTTCCCCGTTGGGAATGGCGAAGACGAAGGTCGGGTAGGCGACGACTTTCGCCTACCCGACCTTCGTCTCTCTGTCTTCCGTGCCTCTAACGGGGCACTGCGTTCTCAGCAGGCTTCTTCACGGTTGCTGTGATCTTCTGAGGGTGTTGTCTGCGGAGGTTGTGACGGTTGGCGAGAAGGAGTAGGTGTACTCGCCGGACCCCGGGGTCGTCGTAGTCGTTCCAAAAACTCAGGTCGAGGTAGTGAGCCCCCGGAGCGCACCAGGTGATCGATCTTGTAGGTGATGCTCAGATGCTCCGGTGTGCATGTGACGGCCTCGACCTGTCCGGCGCTGTCTCCGTATACGCCGTAATGAAGACTTTTGCGGAGGACTTGAGGCTGGACTCGCTCGACTTTGTTGCTCGGGGAGTCGTAGAACGATGCCGTGCCGGCGATCCGGTCGCTCGCGAGGCAGTTCCACGCCCACCGGCCGGGGGCGGAGTCGGCCTCGATGGTGACGGTGAGGTCCTTCTTCGGTGCGATGGTGGACGGGATGCGCAGGCCCCAGCCTGAGGCAGTCGGCGCTGGTGCCCGAGCCCTGGCATCCGGTGCCGCTCGAGTTGTAGATCCCGGAGGCGATGACGCCTCGGAGGCGGGGGCGGCCTGCGCTGGTGAGGTGAGCAGGCCGGCGACGAGTAGGGGCAGGGCTGCGGTGACGCCGGCAAGGCGTTGCCATGACCGCGTGGAACGGGTGCGTAGTAAGCGCATCGGTCTGCCTTCTCTGGGGTGGCCGGGTGGATGTCGGTGGATATGGACCGTCCGACCAACATATAGTCCGAACAGTCAATATCGAAGGGGGAATGTTCCCCATGGGAGCTCTATCCCAGGCGAGCAGGACACCGACGACGAGGGTCGGTGACACAGGTACTCCCGTGTCACCGACCCTCCGCTGTCCTGGACGGCCTGCTGATGTCGGCCGTCAGTGCTGACGCGTGGCCTCCTTCATGGTGGCGGTGAAGGCGACGAGGTCACTGCGCAGTGCTCCGAGCGCGTAGTGGCGGCGCTCCTCATTACCTCCTCTGCCGTTGTTGCCGGAGGTTGCCGCCACGATCTCGGGGGCGTAGCGCTCCACGATCTTGACTGTGGCCGATCCGCTGATGGCGCCGTCGGCACCGGCTGCGATGGCCTCAGCGACCCTGCTCGGGCGTGGAGATGCCGAAGCCCAGCATCACCGGCGCGGCGGCGTCGGCACGCAGGCGCTCGACCGACTCGGCGAGCCCCACGGTGGAGGAGGCCCGCTCGGTGCCGGTGACCCCCACCCGAGAGACGGCATAGACGTAGCCGCGTGAGGCCGCCGCCACCGCGTCCAGGGTCTCGGCCGCAGCCGACGGCGGGGCGATGTAGACGGCGTCGACACCGGCCTCCTCGGCGGCCCGGCTGAGGCGGCCGACTCGCGGATCGGGACGTCAGGCAGCAGCACCGAGTCGACGCCGGCCTGCGCGCACTGGGGAGTAGAAGCGCTCCAGGCCCATCGCGAAGGGGACGTTGCCGTAGACGAGCATGCCGATGGGCAGCCTCGGGTGGCGCCGGCGCACCCGCTGAACCACCTCCAGGCAGTCCTGAAACTCACACCTGCGGCCAGGGCCCGGACATGCGCCTTCTGGATCGTGGGGCCGTCGGCGACCGGGTCGGTGAAGGGCACACCCAGTTCCAGGGCGTCGGCCCCACCGGCGATGAGCGCCTCGATGACGGCCTCGCTGGTGCCCGGGTCGGGATCGCCGACCATGACGAAGGGAACGAAGGCGCCCTCGCCGCGCTCCTTGAGGGCGGCGAACATCGCGAGGATAGCGGCTCATCTCAGAACTCCTCGTCCGGTCCGGTGGTCGAGCTGGTGCCCCTGGCGGCGTTCAGACCCGCGTACTCGGTGCGCTTGCCCATCTGCTCCACCATGCGCGAGGCCCTGGCCACGGCGCCGTCAGTGGAGAAGGAGCCCCCAGCCTCGCCTGCACCTGGTCGAGGTCCTGTCCCCACGGCCCGAAAGGCACACCAGCAGGACCGGGGCTCCTCGCCGTCGGGCACCTCCCGGGCCATGGCCAGGGCCTGAGCCAAGGCGTGGGCGGACTCCATGGCCGGGATGATCCCTCGTGGCGTGACAGCAGCCGGAAGGCCTCAATCGCCTCGTCGTCACCGATGCCCACGTAGCGGGCCCTGCCGGTGTCCGACAGCCAGGCGTGCTCGGGCCCCACGCCCGGGTAGTCCAGGCCCGCCGAGACGGAGAAGGACTCCTCGACCTGCCCCTCGGAGGTGCGCATGAGGTAGCCTGCGCGCACCGTGGAGGATCCCTACCAGGCCCTTGTTGATGGGGGCGCCGTGACGCGACGTGTCCAGGCCCTCCCCGGCCGGCTCAACCCCGATGAGTCTCGACCCCGGGGTCGTCGATGAACTCGGCGAACATGCCGATCGCGTTGGAGCCGCCGCCCACGCAGGCGATGACCGAGTCCGGCAGCCGCCCAGTCAGGCCCAGGACCTGGGGCACGGGCCTCCCGGGAGATGACCCGGTGGTACTCGCGCACGATCGTGGGGAAGGGGTGGGGGCCCGCGGCAGTGCCCAGCAGGTAGTGGGTATCGGCGAAGGAGGCGGTCCAGTCGCGCAGCGCCTCGTTGACGGCGTCCTTGAGCGTGCCCGCGCCACTGTCCACCGGCACCACCGTGGCCCCCATGAGCCCATGCGCTCGACATTGGGCGCCTGACGCACGACATCAGTGGCTCCCATGTAGATGGTGCAGTCCAGACCCAACAGGGCGCAGACCATGGCCGTGGCCGTCCCGTGCTGGCCCGCGCCGGTCTCGGCGATGATGCGCTGCTTACCCATCCGCTTGGCCAGGAGGGCCTGCCCCAGAACCTGATTGCCCTTGTGAGCGCCTCCATGGACCAGGTCCTCGCGCTTGAGGCAGGATGCGGGCGTTGCCCTCCAACGGCAGGTTGCGCAGTTCGGTGACCGCCGTGGGACGCCCCAGGTAGCGCGTCATGAACGTGTCCAACTCGGCGGCGAAGGCCGGATCCGCCTGGGCGTCGATGAAGGCGTCCTCGAGCTGGTCCAGCGCCGGAATGAGCAGCTCGGGCACGAACTGGCCCCCGTAGGGGCCGAAGAAGGCGGGCAGTCGCGGGTGGTGCCCCGTCTCCTGACCATCCCGGTCCAGGCCCGACGACGATGCGTCCTCGCCTCCCGGCTGTGGCAGCGGCACCGCGGTGGCCAGCTCCCGGGCGGCCTCGGCCGGGGTCCGGGGCACCGGACGAGGGACGAGCCCACCAGGAGTGCATCCACCAGGCCGGACAGACGCCGTACGTCGTCGGGAGCACTGACCCCGACTCACCCACGAGGGACCACCCCGGCCGGAGCCAGCGGGACGAGTTCCTCAGTGCGCACCAGGTCCGTGTCCAAGGTGCGCAGGTCACGGTTGTTGATACCGATGACCTCCGCCCCCAGGGCCGAGGCGCGGTGCATCTCCTCCGGGGTCGAGACCTCCGTGAGCACCTCCATGCCCAGGCTGTGGGCCAGCTCTGCCACCGCGGTAGACGTCGTCGGGTACCACTGACAGCATGAGCAGAACCGCGTCCGCCCCCCAGACTGCGGGCCGCCAGCACCTGGACCTCGTCGACGATGAAGTCCTTGCACAGGACCGGGGCGTCCACCACCTCGCGCACGGCCGCCAGGTCGTCGAAGGAGCCGTTGAAGCGGTCGGGCTCGGTGAGCACCGAGACCGCGGCCGCGTAGGGCGCGTACTGTAGCGGCCAACGAGGCCGGGTCGTAGTCGGAACGGATAGTGCCGCGCGAGGGCGAGGCCGCCTTGCACTCCATGATGAGAGCCGGCTGCGGGCTGTGGCTCTGGCCGCTGCGGGTACGCAGGGCGTCCGCGAAGGAGCGCTGCGAGCGCGGCAGCTCTTCAGCCTCAGGTGCCTGAAGCGGGCGCGCTACCATCATGCGCTCGCGGCGCGCCTGGACGATCGAGTCCAGGACGGTGCCCGTGGCGATGAGACGCGCCTCGACCGGCTCACGGTGAGTGCGCGTCGCCAGGGCCGGCACCATCGGGTGACGCGGTGGGAACGGGGGCGATGTCGGGGGTAGTCACGGCTTCTCCTCAGGCCGTCTCAGTGGCGAGGTCACTGGCTTTTGGTCATGGACTCCAGGTGGCGGGCCACGCCACCGGAAAGGATCTGCTCCAGGGCAGCCGCAGTGCCGTCCGCGAGGCTGTCAGCCCGACCGATGAGGTACAGCAGGACACCGGCATTGACTGCGATGGCGTCGCGATGGGCGGGGCCTTCCCTCACCCGAGACGGCCTCACGCAGCAGGCGTGCGTTATCGGCCGGCTCCCCGCCCAGCAGATCGGCCAGCTCGTGGTGGACACCCCCAGATCCTCAGGGCGCGACCTCATAGGCCCTGACCCCGTCGGGCGTCGCCTCACGCACGAGGGTCGGCCCGTGGACGGCGATCTCGTCCAGGCCCGAGCCGTGGACCACGAGCGCACGCTCACGCCCCGCCTGGACCATCGCCTCAGCGATCATGTCCAGCATGCCCGGGTCCACACACCCATGAGCCTGGAAGGTCAGGTGGGCCGGGTTCACCAGCGGCCCCAGGACATTGAAGATCGTGGGCGTGGCCAGCGCTTTGCGCACCGGCGCCACATGCCGCATCGCCGGGTGGTAGGCCTGGGCGAACAGGAAGGTGAAATGGTCACGGGCCAGCAGGCTCGACCGCCGTGGCCGGCTCCACGTCCAGCGGCAGCCCCAGCTCGGCGATGACGTCGGCCGCCCCCGTCTTGGAGGACACGGCCCCTGTTGCCGTGCTTTAGCCACGGCGACCCCCATCGAGGCGGCCACCAGGCCCGCCCCCGTGGAGATCGTTGATCGTGCCCACGCCATCGCCCCCGGTGCCGACGACGTCCACCAGTGGGAAGGACACCGACGGGAAGGCCCGGGCGGCCTGACGGAAGGCGCTCGCGGCCCCGGTGACCTCCTGGGGCTCCTCGCCGCGGGCGTGCAACGCCGCCAGCAGTGCCGCCGTCTCCACTTCGGACAGGGTCGCCGGCACCCAGGGCCGCGAACACCGTGGAGGCCTGCTCGCGGCTCAGGCGCCGTCCCTGAACCACCTCTCGCAGCAGCTCGTGCGCCTCCTGTGCCGTGGCAGCATGCGTGCCGCCCGCAGCGGCGGGGGCCGCGCCGTTGGTCTCACTCATCGGTCTGTAGCTCCTTATGCAGGTGGTTGAGGCTTGGGGTGCCCGGGGACGATTCTGCCCGAGCGGTGGCGCTGACGTCGGGATCTGCGGGACGACGGGGCGCTGCTGTGGCTCAGGCGGTCCGGGCCAGGTCGGTGGTGACGGCCTTGAGCAGGGCCGGACCCTGCGGGGTGAGGATCGACTCCGGGTGGAACTGCAGGCCGATCGCGGGCAATGACCGGTGTCGGGCCGCCATGACGATGCCACCGCTTCCGTCGCCGTCCACCTGGGTGGTTCGGGCCAGGCTGACGAGTGTCTCGGGCAGCGTCCGCGTGCCCAGCGAGTGGTAGCGGGCCACATCCAGCGGTCCGCCGTCGAGCACCGCGAAGGCCGTGTCCGCACGCCCCGCCTCAGTGACCTCGACCCGGTCGGAGCGGCCGTGGACCGGGCCGACCGGGCGGACCTGCCCACCACAGGCCTCGACGAGGGCCTGGAACCCCAGGCAGATGCCCAGCGTGGGAATCGCCTGCTCCATGGCGGTGGCAATGAGCTCCATGAGGCAGCCCTGATGTCGCCGGACAGCCCGGCCCGGGGGACAGGCACAGGACCGGGCGCCGCCCGGCCTCCCGCTCGGCCGCGGTGGGCTCCAGGGCGGCGAGCACCCGGGAGGTAGGCACGTTGTTGCGGTAGACCTCGATCTGGGAACCGAGGGTCGCGAACTGGTCGACGAGGTTGTAGACGAAGGAGTCGCGGTTGTCGAGCAGAACCACTCGAGCCGGCGCCGATGTCTCCAGAAGATGCTTCGCGGCCTGCTCGCTGCTGTGGCTGTTGGTGAGGGGCATGGCTCAGGCCTCCTTGCCGGTCTGGTCGATGACGAGTGCGGCGCCCTGAGCGGCGGCGACCGCCTCAGGACGGCGCGGGCCTTGTGAACGGTCTCAGCGGCCTCGGCTGCCGGGGAGGAGGCCGCCACGACACCGGCTCCGGCCTGGACCAGGGCGGTCCCGGCGGACACGAAGCCGGAGCGGATGACGATGCAGGTGTCCAGCTCGCCGTCACCGCGGATGTAACCCACCGAGCCGCCGTAGGAGCCGCGGCGCACGCCCTCGGCCCGGCGGATGAGCTCGGCGGCCTGGGCATGGGGGCCCCAGTGAGGGTGCCCATCGTCATGGAGGCGCGGAAGGCGTCCAAGGCGTCAGGTCCTCGGCCGAGCTCGCCGGAGATCTCTGAGACCAGGTGCATCACCCGGCTGTAGCGGTCCACGCGCAGGAGGTCCTGGACACTGCGGGTGCCCGGGACGGCTGACCCGGGCGACGTCATTGCGGGCCAGGTCCACGAGCATGACGTGCTCGGCGACCTCCTGGCGTCGGTGCGCACTCCAGGCTCAGACAGGGTGTCGCGCTCGTGGTCCACGGAGCCGTCGGGGTGCAGCCCACGCGGCCGGGTCCCGGCGATGGGGCGGATGGCGACCCTGCCACTGCGCACCGAGTACAGCAGCGCCGACTCCGGGACGCGCCGAAGGGGCTCGAAGTCCGGGGCGGCCAGGTGGGAGAACATGTAGGGGCTGGGGTTGGCGTGACGCAGCACGTGGTAGGCGGCCAGCGCATCCGGGCAGGCGATGGTGAAGCCGCGTGAGGGGCACCACCTGGTAGACGTCGCCGTCGGCGATGTAGCCGCGCATCTCCTCCACAACCGCCTCGAAGTCGGCGTCGGAGGTGGTGGGTACCGCGTGCACGACAGGAGAGCCGATACCGTCGGCGGTCGGGGCCGGCGCCTCGACGTCGGTGTCGGCCGCGCTGTCGATACTGTCGATGGCGGCGGACAACGCGTCCATGCGCCGCCCAGGCCGGCGGCGTCGACCGAGGCCCCCACCAGGGGTCGCCTCCTGCGTGGGGTGATCGACGACGAGGATGATGCGCGCGTCGTAGAAGAGGTAGTCGGGGCAGGTGTTGGCGCCCTGGGGCCACCTCGGGCAGGGGACTCGAAGGTGGACAGGTAGTCGAAGGCGAAGGCCCCCGCCTCCAGCGGCAGGTGGGGGTGGGCGACCTCGGCCCGGGCCAGGAGCCGTAGCGGCTCGATCGTGGACAGGGCGGTGAGCCGCTCGCGCTCCTCGATCATCGGGTCGTCGTCGGAGCCTGGTGGGCAGGGCGAGGTCAACCGGCCGGGGGAGCGGTCGGTGACGTGCTCGGCCAGACTCTCCTCAAGACGCGCCAGAGCCGCCAGACCATCGGCTCCAGGGGCCCTGACCACCGACGGCGTCCAGCGCCTCAGCGGTGACGGTTCCGCCCCAGCAGGTCAGCCCTGGCGAGGCCTCCAGGGACGGCGACCGTGGTGCGCGATGCCTTCGTGGTGATGTCGGCGCTCTCCAGCAGGGACGCAGTCCACCGGGGCGCGTGGGGCCGCCCTCTCCGGGCGAGTCCGCAGTGGTACGCAGCAGACCGGAGCGGGTCAGCCCTGCTCCAGCAGCGAGCCGCCGTCGGCGTGGTAGCGCACCGAGCGCGTCAGCACGGTGGGTGAGGCGGCTGACGGTGCGGCCCTCGGGGGTGGAGTCTGGCACGGTGGGTGGCATGGGGCCTCTTTCCTGAGATCGGGGTTCAGGCGGGCCTTTCACTCATGCGTCGGGCGGGCCCGCGGTGAGCGAGCCGGAAGGTCCTAACGCGTCAGGATGGTGGCGGCTCGCCTCGAGGGGAGCCACCACCACTGGCGGTTACGGAACGCTGTCATGGAACAGAGGTAGAACGATGTCATGAAGCTGACCAAATCGTCGGCAAGGGGATGAGACGCGGGTCCCATCGGTCGCCCGGTATGCGCAGGCAGCGGATCAGCTCGGACGCTCAGCCGCGTCGGCTGCCGAGGCGGAGGGTTCTCCCACCGGCGGTGGCACTGGGGTCGGCGCCCTTGCCGGATACCTGGGCCACAGCGGAGGCTGCGTTGACGATGCCGGCGCCGCAGGCGTACCGGTCGCACTTAGCCATGGGGCTGGCCGTGTTCTGCAGGATGGTGACGATCTCCGCGGTCTTCAGATCGGGGTTGGAGGCCAGCATCAGCGCGATGGTGCCGGACACGTGCGGTGCCGCCTGACTGGTGCCCACCATGCCGGCGTAGCTGGCGGTCCGAGGCGCTGTCGGCGACTCGTCGGTCGCGGACAGGATGCCGGTGTGGGACTTGATCTCGCCACCGGGGGCGGAGATTTCGACGGTGTCACCGTAGTTCGAGAGGACGAGCGGTCCCCGGTGTTCGTGGTGGCACCGACGGTGATGACGTTCTCGCATGGCAGGGGCGGCGTTTCTGGCGTCCTCATTATTGTTGCCGGCGGCGGCGACGATGATGGCACCGCGCGCGACTGCAGCATTGATGACCTTCTGGTAGAAGCGGGGGCAGGTACGGGGCCGCCCATGCTCATGTTGATGATCTGGGCGGGGTTCTTGTTGACCGGTGCGCCGTTGACCTTGCCGCCCGAGGCCCAAGTGATGGCATCGATGATGTTGGCGCTGTTGCCGCCGCAGCGGCCCAGGGCGCGGACGGGCACGATCCTGGCGTCCGGGCGACACCTGCCACACCTTCGCCGTTGTTCGTGCGCGCGGCAGTGGTCCCGGCTACATGGGTGCCGTGCAGGGTCGACTCCGGCCCTTATTTTCTCCGGTCTGGGCGGAGCACTCACCCGGCTCAGCCCAGTCGCCCTCGTCGAAGGATTCGAGTCGTAGCCGTCGTTGTCGCGTGCGCTCTGGCGTCGGCGATGAAGTCGTAGCCGGGCAGGAGGCCGGCCCTTGAGGTCCGGGTGGTCGGTCAGGATGCCGGAGTCGATGACGGCGACCGTGACGCCCCTGCCGGTGGACTGCGACCAGGCGTTGGTGGCGTTGATCCCGTAGGGAGCCGAGTCACGTCCCACTGCTCGTTGAGTAGGGGTCGTTGGGGACATTGCTGTCCTTGGTGGAGGTCTTGTCCAGGGCTGTGACGTGCATATCGGGCTCGACGGCCTCGATGCCGTCAGCGGCCTCGAGCGTGGAGATGAACTCCTGGACCTGATCCACGGTGAGCACTTTGTCACTCACACTACGGCCGCAGTGCTCATGGCGTGAGCGGTCACGCTCTCCAAACTGACCGAGGAACTTTCCCGCGGCGGCGGTCAGTGCCTGCTTGTCCTTGGCGGGCAAGGAATCGAGGACGTTCTCGCCGTAGGCCTTCGCTGAGGCGATGACCTTGGCCGCTGCCGAGTTCTCGGCGTAAGAGATGATGAAGCGGTCGCTGGGCTCGGTGGCGTTCGCAGCGTTGCTGTGCGCAGGGCTGATGCCCTGGCGGTGGCTTTGTGACCGCCGAGGGACTCCGGCGCGAACCAGGCCGACGGCGATGACGGAGACCACCGCGATGGAGACGGCAATGATGAGCAGAACGCGTTCTCTGTTGGGGGTCATAGACATGTGCAGGAGGCTTTCTATAGGGACGCCCGGGGTGGGGACTGTTCAGGAACCCGAACTGCGACGAGTCTGGCATGAAGCGGCGGCAAAGACCCATCGGTGGGAGTGGGGAGGTCTCCCCGAGTGGGTTCTGCGGACAGGTCAGCTGGATCACGCCTGCTTGCCGTGCCTCCTGCCCTGGTCGCCGTGCTCGCAGTGCGTGACTCGACCGCGACGAGCCACAACGACAAGCACCAGGGCCGTGACCATCAGGAGGAGACGACGCGACCCGTAGGCGGTGATCCAG
>BNJT01001501.1_pt1 | contig 40497 bp, 37 predicted proteins | sample 8540491 | NCBI WGS metagenome assembly BNJT01 (sample SAMD00202455, study PRJDB9452) | human saliva metagenome | host: Homo sapiens | reverse complement strand
AAAGGTGAAGGTGTAGAGCAGAAAGCACTGCCTGATAGTGGGCCAATGAAAACGAATCGCCACTAACTTCTTGCCAGACAAAAGAAATAAATAATGGCTGAAAGCTTAGACACGTTTGCGCAGCGTCAAAGAAAAGCTGAAAACGCAATGGTCTTCGCCAGTCTCGCTGATGACCGGTGAGTGCCTTCTCGTTGCGAATAGAAAGAGTTTTTAGGCTGTCGTTGCGGAAAGTTTCCCGACCTTAGCAGTAGCTACTGTTGCAAAAATGAAACAAGACTAACAGAATGGAAGTAATAAGGTCGTCGCCAGCAATGAGTGTGCGGAACAGGGTCGCCCGCCACGCCGTGACGATATCCAATGCACTCCGGGACGGTAAACAGAGTCAGGTTAGCGCCGCATCGACTGCCGTAATACATAGCCTTGTTTAACGAGAAAGTTGTGAGTGACTGTCAGCCTGCGTTGTGGGCGTCCTCATCGGATTGGGACGCTGATTCCAGTCAATCTTTTGGAATGGATAGTTGGCCCTATGCATGAAGTCTTGCTGCCGGTGTGGCTGAATCGGGCAGCCAACCGTAATAATTCAGCTGGCGAAGATGATGGCGCACTTTTGCCGGACGGCGACAGCAGTTTGTTTCTGTCGCCAGTCTCAATAGAAGATGACGAATCGTTTTGCTCATCGGCATTCTGTTTTGCGATCAGAGGCGAAAGCGCTTTCGTATACGTTCTACCTGATCAAGCATTTTCCCATGTGGCGCGCTCAGCATTGATCGTGCCTCGTGATAAGGGCCGTCGAATGTTTTCCTCAACCACTTCATTTTTGCGCAATGTGTCCAGCGTAAATGACCGTTTCAAGTATATCGGTTTGCCTTAATTTAAGGGTCTTTCTATCTGATTGGGTCGAAAGATCAAACAACGTTGACTTATTGTTTTTCGATTTTCCGCTACTCGGTCATTTTCACGTTTGCTGCGTCCGTAGTATTCACGCAAACACTAACGGATCGGCCACACCAATAGCATATGCCAGCTGTACGAGGCGTTTCATCAGCTACACCTGCCGCAACCTGTATATTTTGGCAGTGTAGCGTGCCTGCGCTGCCGAGCGGTCAACCTTTGATGGGTCTTTTTCCCGAAAGGCGCCACCGCCGATAACGTCGCGCCTTTGCCACCGTGGTGTAACTCAACTCAATTTTTCGTCCAGTCAAACCTGTGTGTGTCACCATGAGGCCCACCAGTCACAGACTTTCCTGTTGGATTAACGCAATATTATTTGATGTGATTGCTGAAAAGCGCCAGCGCTTTATCACCTAACTGCAGCCTTAACACGTAGGTATAAGAATGTTAAGTACATCGTCATAATACGACTTAACATTGCTTTGTCCATGGCCATATCGCGATTGCTTCTTGCGAATCGTTTTCAGGCTTAATAAAGTCGTCGTGTTGCGTAGGGACCACAATTGTATCAATACATGCAGTGTGCCCGTAGCTATACTGGTGTGGTTTGCTTGACTTTTCGCGTCAGGACGTAGATAAGTCGTTTCGTTGTCCTTCTTTACGAGATGTCGAGTAAAGTGTACGCGCATGATGAGTACGCGCCAAATCGGTGAGCGAGCATGTAGTTTTCCGTTTCGTTTGCAGGCCATGACCGACATCGTACGCTTGGTCGCCAGCGCCTTGATCGGCTTCTTCTGCTCTGCTTGCGCCACGATTAATATCATCGCTCTGTTCGTGAATGGCCGAAAGAATACCGCAACTGTCGATCGATATTCAGCGCCAAGTATAGCCGATGTTGATGATGGTGCGACGGGCAATTGTCTGCAGAATCGACATACTGCGATGAACGCGCCGCCCATGATTACAGCGCAGCCCGGTTAAACGAAGCTTTCAATCTTGCACAGTGAGCCTTGCTGTCATAAGCAGAGAATTGGTCGAGAAGGGCATCTGAAATCTTGGTCAGAGACTTTGTCCAGGATAGCGTACAGAGCAGATTCTGAAGAAAATAGGTAACTCATTTTCCATAAAATTAAAGTGGAAAAACGCTGACTAACCGCTGGCAAAATCTGTGATTTCGCAGTTTTAGCATTTTGAGTATTGATAGTTTGCAAGCGGCCAAATTCTTCCACAATGTTATAAATATAATCTAATATCAATTGTGCAAAAGGTAATATGTTTTATGATGACTTAGCAAAGAAAGGCTCTTGTTTTGATGTTGTTAAACCGTGCACAACGCCTACACACAACCGCATATTTTGTTTGATAGAATAGTAAAAACCCTGTCCATTTCTATCGGAAAGAAATGGACAGGGATTTTATTACAATGGTCTTTCGAGCTTTATTTCACATTGCCTTTCTGACCTTAGCAAGCTTGAGTTTCTTGCTCTATACATCTTTTTACCACATTTAGTTTTTATCTTCGTTTGGCGTCATAACAACGCAGCCTTATTAGCTTCTTTTAGGAATTCCTTAACAAGAAAGCACTGTACTTTGCTGGCGTTTGCGATTCAATAATGCGCTTATAATAATTTCGGTATGCGTTATCCTCGTTCATGGTGAAGTCCTTTACAATGCGCTCTCAATATGCGTTGCTTTTTACAGCGTTTCCTTATTGTTTCCGAGCATATTATGTCTCGCAGACTTTTGCCAACATATCAGCACGTCGCATGTACGAGCCAAATTTTGCATTTCCTCGTTCATAATGCTTGATAACGGTATCGCTTCACTTTCGGGCACTGCATGGGGCATGCTGCTTCTATTTCAGCAATATGGAAACCATCATCTGCCAGTGCTCATGCGACCTGTGCATCGCTTTGACCAGGCCGCTGCTGGCTTCCTCTCTAATCTTTTAAGATAAAGCCATTTTGAGAAAGAGTTTGGCCCGCAATATTTACGCCTGTAACGGTTCATCAAGTGTATACGGAAGGTAGTGTGGTTTAGCCAAACCATTTGCGTGTTTGCCTTTGGCGTTTCACATCTTTCGTGTGAAGAAAATATCCAACGTTTTTGTTTGGTGACGTTACTGTTCTCGGGCCTTTGCGGGGTTTCTTTCCTTTTGAAGGAACGTACGATAAATCTAAATAAGCTGTCGAGATCGATCGAGATCGTTCTAGTTTCCTATCACTTCAAACGTCCAGTCATTGGCGTGTGGCGGTTCGTACGCGTGCCATATCGAGGAATTCGATCGTAGTTTGCATTCTTAGCGTCGTCTTTTCAGAAAATGACAGATATCGCCAGCTATTGTCATTACTGAGCACAGGTTGAAACTATCTCGAGCCTATCTCAGGGTTTTGCTCACGGTTCTGTAAGCCACCTCATATTGCTGCATCGGGTTATTGAAAGCATCAACATCTTTTCGAATAGACGTAAAATAAAGAGTGGGTAAGTTGCCAACTTGTTGTTTTCTACCGTCCGGTGGGCGTGGAGTTGCGCTACAATGACATACGACGATCGTCCATTTTGTGGGTGAGCGTTGGCGATTTTGCCAGCCAGAGCCTTAGCTTAACTCTAAAAGGTGAAGTCGCCTAACCCACTGTTATCAGCCAACGTTATCGAAAACACGGAATGTTTGCAAAGGTCAGTCTTTCCGTGAGTTACGCGACGCTGAACCGCCGGTCAATCACACAATCGTGCATAATCAGGGTCCTTCTTCAGCGGTACAGCGTCGCCGTTCGATAGTTTTCAGAATGCTATAATCAAACTGCTTATTTATGTTTTCCTTTTAATGTGCATGCTTTTTGGAAGTTTTCTTGATAATCGGTTCGTTCTTTACGTTATCAACGATGCAACAATCTGTGCCTGTCTGCAACTTCGTTTACAGCTTGCAGTAGCTGTGCTTCCAGTAGGATAAACGTTTCCCTTCTTTTCGTTGTTAATTTACGAGAACAAGGTTTGAGTCGCTTTTTGCTTATGAGTTGTGGTAACAGCTGGTTGATACCTTCAAGAGGTATAGCTGGCACTATTTGTTTTCATGAGGAAGTACGAAAGTCAATGCTAGGCATGGCCTCTCCGTGAAGAAAATTGTCTAAAACCAAGGCTTACAAAGTTGGCATTTCGTTTGTATCGCGGTTCGAATACTTCTTTTCAAGATTACTCAACATGTTTTGTTTTGTATCGGTCGTATTCAGTAGCGGTAAAGCCCTATTCTGCTGCTTGTCGTGCCACAATGATGGCGCCTTCGCACTTCAGCTGTTTGGGCCATATCGCTGGGAACAACGCTCAGCAAAAGCAAAGCGTCCTTGGTTTTTGATAATAGAATTAGCCGTCGCTGTAGCCGTTAACAAACGGACAGTCGGCTTTTTGACGGCCTCCGTAAAGCGCACGTTCAGCATATCAGTAACCGCATTTTCATATGGTCCTCGATGAGATAGAGACGCTGTTGCTTCAAACTGTCAGGATAAACATCATGTTTTATCATCGCTTGGTTACATGCAGGTTCTGGAACTCTTTATCCTTATCAATGATAACGATAGGTTTGTCGTTGTCGGGCACTTTTTCAACGTTCTGATGGGGCTTCGTAGCTGGATTGCAGATCTTTCCGAAGAGTTGATGGTGCTTCAATTTTGTCAACGTCAGCATCGCCTGCAATAATGATGCCTTGATGGTCCGTGATACCATTTGCGGTAATAGTCGACAGAGTTTCCTTACGTTTGAAGTTGTCGACTACGACATCAGCCCGATAGGATACTGCCGTCCGTACTTCGAACCGGGGTATAACTTCTCAAATTACGCTCGAGCATACGGCCATGCTGATGCGCAGGCGCCATTCTTCGTGTATTACACCACGCTCTTTTCTATTTCGCTCCTGTTCAAAGCTACGGTCCTGTTGACCAGTCGCGCAGAATCAGCGACGGCTGTCAATAGTGCCCACATTCGTTGTGGGCACATTGTCAATATTATATACCGTTTCATCGGTTGGGTGCGTAGCGTTTAAGGGTCGCCACCGAATTCAATACCGTGTGCTCGGCACCATTCTATAAAAGTCGTTGCCTTTGAAGTGGTCGGACCGTTAAAACCATATGCTCAAGAAATGAGCCAATCGTTGGTCTTCATTCCTGAATGAACTACTTTCTGCGCAATATAAAAAAGTTGGCACGATTTTCAGGCCAGTTGTTACTCTGTATATAATAGGTTAATCCAAATGTTCGAAAGTCTGCCCACTCTGAAGGCGTATCAGCCGGAATAGTTTGGGTAGAGCATTTGCGCTCCTGCCATAATGAGCTACAAGGAGTAGTAGCAGGAGATGAAATGCTTGAATTTCATGTAGTTTATTTATTATGATGTGTAAATACAAAATAAAATATCTTTTTCAGTATCGTTTTCCTGCAAGCTGTTTACGCGTTATTGTCAGAGATTTTTGGGCTTATTGCGCGGATGATGAAGCAGTATTTCCTGACGTAGTGTTTCGTCATCGAGGTGTGTCATAAATCTCAGTTAGTGCCAATGCTGGCATGGCCAAACCCAGTTCTTATATCACCGCAAGTCGGCACTTTACCCGTAATAGTGCTGTGCTGAAACTGCGCATCGTAGAGATTGTGTGGCGATGTTGTTTTCTTAATGCCTGCAGCTTCCACCGAAGCCCGCTTGACCATGATGAGAATCATGACTCGTGTATGAGGTGATATTGCCGCGCCTGTCAGAATACATAATCTTCTTCTCACAGCAAGCAGCCGCTCGTGTTTGCGGTCGTCGAGGCCACAAAGCGCTCTTCAATAAGCGCGCTCTGAAGAGAACGAACGAGTCGCTCTTTGTTGCCTTTGCCCAGAGTACGCGGCTAGCGTTGTTCACGAGAAAGGCGCAGAGAGTTCGAGTATGTAGCTCCGACGCGCGCAAACCGCATGAAAAACATCTCAATAACCAGCGCGGTTACGATGTCAGCCTTCTTTCGTAGAGAGGTCTACAGCAGCTCTCTAGGCGGTCAAGCCTCTTTCGATCGTCAGAAATTCAGGGAAGATGGCAAGGAAAGATGCGGCGATACAAGCAATTCAGTGGTCTACGTCAATATGCCCGTCCTAAAACCAGATAGCGATAGCGAGCGCACGCCACTAAAGTATTCGGGCTTGCGATTTAGCGCTGATACCATGCGCCTCGTGTAATGAGGCTGCGAAAAGGTCCTAAATCTTCGAGTCCCGCTAAGTCCGCACCTGCTGTACTGCAGATAGTCGAGAAGATAATCTAAATCGTGACGATAGGCGTCGGTGTGTCGAGTCGCTACGTTCAGGAACGCAGATAACGGGTGTACCGCACTGATCATATCAGCACGTATCGGGGTAGATACCTGCGTTTGCATATAGCTCTGCCACGTATCTAACAGCTCTTATATTCCATTCGGTACAAGCAGTTTTCTTCGCTTCGATCCGCCGCAATGATAAAGATTAATTCTAAAGATTAACTGAAAAAGTTAGAAATCGCAAAACGCCCATAAGATGAAGAAGATTTTAATTGTTAACAGGCGGACCTCAACTTACGTGGGTGTGCGCAGACCAAAGCGACTATGGGCACGATTCGTTTCGAAAGGTATATGCCACCGCAACTGCGTGCCGATTTTCCGATGTGAAGATAAAATACTATCAAAGCAACGTGGAGGCGAACTCATTAATACAGGTGCAGGAGGCGGTTTTGAGTATGACAGCATCGTGCTCCATGCAGGCGCTGCACGCATCCGTCTAGTGCACTGCTCGATTGCGCCCGTTCGTTGCGCTGTCCTGCGGTTGAAGTTCCCACGTTTCTATGTGTGCATGCGCGCGGAGGTTTCGCCATAAGTCAATGATTTCTGCGGCTTGTTTGGGTGTTAGTTTGTGGCTTCAGACTGGCTGGTTATGAAAATGGCCATTGAGGGATTTAAACAGGCGCAGACCCCACCAACAATGAAAAAGAACGAGAGGAAGTAAATCTACGGCAGCGTAAAATGGCTGAGACCGAAGCGACAGAACCGTTAGATTGAAAGCACAGCGCCTGGAGGTGATTATCTCTTTACCGTCTGTGGCGACGCGAGAATACTCACACCATACATGGCCGTATGTCACGGTCATGTAGAGAGACGATAGTGTTGAAAATGCTGGTCCAGATGATACGCACACGCACCGACTCTTGAGATAGAGACACGTTTTGTGGATGCAGTGCTAGTTTGTATGGCCGAAGGATTGGCTGATATTGCAGAAGCAGGCTACGGAAGAGATGCTGCACTGTCTGCGTCTGCTTTCTGCAGTGGCGAGGAAGCCAACTATACAGCACATGGTTTTACGCACTCGAGATAAACGATGGGCTTGAAGATTTTACTCGTTCTACGTCGATGAAGAGCTCGCCCGTAGCCAAATATATGTATTTACGATGAGGGCGATGCAAAGGGTTGAGCGCCCAGACTGGGTGTAACTTTTGATATCGCTTTCCTTGACGGGCAATAAACGCGATTATATTGCCGACTACGAAATGACAGCAGCTTGCTTCGTGAGGGCGGTTATATGTTGGCTGATAATACGCTTTGGGACGGCTACCATGTGGTTGACGCTGCCCCACGACAACGATGCTACGCGAGGAATACGCCAGTTTAACGATTTCCGTGGCTGCACGCGACGCGCGTCGAACAGGTTATTTGCTGCGGCTGACGGTTTAAAGCGCTAATAATGCGCAAAAGCGGTAACTATGTTAGCACGTGCGTCCTCTGCTTTATGGAATTCTGATGTTCTATTTTCAATTTTTAAGCTCCTCGTCAGTTCTAATTCATCTTTTCGTAGTCTTGACAACTGTTTACTTCTGTTTTCTTCTATCATCGTGATTTGAATGGCCGACTTGGCCGTCGCGCGCGTACCACAGCCGTGGTATAATGTGTGACGACGGCATCAGTACCAACGTGTATGGCGGTCGCCGTACCGGTTAGCGTAAGCGGTGTAAATGTACAAAGGGAAAAAGGCTATCCCAAGTAGACGTTTGCTCAGGTAAGCGCACAGGATACCCGCCAGAAAAGCCAACCTGCGGCTACGACGGTAAAGAAAATAATAAAGCACGTCCGAGGACAATGGGCGCTTACAGGGTAAGCGCTGTAATGCAACTGCGTCAGCATCGCGACTAACCAGTCCGAACTGCTGTTGCCAACAAAGCAGACAGCAGGCCTAAACTAATACCAAGAATGGCTGCAAACACACCATTACTCGACCTTCGGTACACGGAAAGATTCGTGTTGTGATAGATCGGTTTGCGCCCAAATTGCGAAGTCTTGCCAACGTCAATCTCGCATCGATCGATAATATAAGCATAGAGAGGCGAGCCATACAATAATAAAGCAAGCTACAACCCAGAATAAACGTTAGGAGAGATATAGGCCATGCAGCTGCTCAATGTGCATAATTTTGAAGGTGTCGGCCTGGCAGCTCATAACGGTGCACTTTACTGTAAAACGCGTGCCTGCAATTTTACTGCATTTCACGTTTGGTTGCATTGAAATCGGCATTGGGTTTTCCAGGCGTAGTTCAGCGCTGGCCATACGTCCTTAGCTGGTCGAGATGGCCTACGTGCAAAAGCAATACTCGTTAAAATGTAAACGGCGCTTTATCATATTTACGCGGTTGACGGCAGACAACGCCCGAAGAAGAAATTAACAGAGTCGACCACAAAACCATCGCGCGGATTGCTCATATCGAGCTGTCCCTCACGACGTCGTGCATATATCCTTAAATAACGCGCCAGCTTCATGCCAATAGCCAAGCGATTGGACCACACGTATGCCCAGTGTGTGCGCGTAATCACGTTGGCAGCATATGATTGAAAAACGGCCGTCGCCATAGAATTTCGTTGATGCGTGTAAGTTCGGCAAGGTTATTATCCACACCCATGCTGCTGGACCGCGGCTTGTTTGCCGATGATGCAGCCAATGCCGCGTCTCGTTTCAGACGACTTTCAGTAGCAATATCAACGCGGCATTTGGCGAATCTTTGTCAACTTACGGGGTCATCGGCGGCAGCCAGTCCCATAACAGGCATAACCTTTAGCTGCGGGTCAAGAAGTTGGTAAAGGAGGTTGGCGGAGGTCTTGAAAGCCGTTGAGACGCAGACATTACAACAACTAACGCCATCGTTGCGACAGCCACTCCTGCCAAGACTGAAATAAGCGAGATAACGTTGATAACATGGGTTTTCTTCTTTTGAAAGAGATAACGCCGTGCAGCAAAAGGATGGAAAATTCCGGCTTTATCAAGTTCGTCAATACAGTCAATATAATCGAGGCTATCGTCGATGAAGAAACGCAATTCAGGAGTGATGCGCGTGGCTGATTTACGAACACCGCTGTCCCAGCTCGTAGCGAATAGCTTTCTCGTTATGGGTAATATTGTTTGAAAGTATTTCATCACACTTTCTCTGACCGATGCTGAGATAAGCTGTGCACTGCTGTCGGGGACCCGGTACAGACGCAGGTAACGCTTCGCGCACGCTTGTCGTTTGGGCTGGAGTTTGGCTCTGCGCAGAGAAATTTCAGCTGCAGCTCTTTACAGAGTAAAGCGTGATCGGCTCGGTTTTGTCTTGTCTCTTGCATAATGGTATTTCTATTTAAATTCAGAATAAAAGTGTAAAGGGGAGGTGTTTGGCTTAGCCTAATTCGATGTGTTCAGCCTCAATGCTTTCGCGAAGAAATATGGAAGCATTGGCCTGAGCTTGTCAGGGACTCCGGACGAGTAACGCGCTGTACCTCCGCGTGTAATACGCTGTTCCATATCCGTGTGGCGCTGCGAGATAATCTTGCAGGCTCGACGCTACATATTCATAGCCCAGCGTATCAGACGTACGCCGGGTTTAATGTATTTTAAAATCTTCGGCATGAGCGGTGGAAAGTGTGTACAGCCGAGGGATAATGGTATCAATTTTCCGGGATCAGTGTTATAAGCTGGTCAGCGCTGCTTAACAGTCAGTCGGCACCGGGCAGGTCCAGCTTCGTTATATTCAACGAGTGCTGCAAACGGACGGAGCTTGTCACCAGCAACCGTGAGGTTAGGCCATAGCTTTACCGCAATTTCAAAGGGTGTAGCTAGTGCTGTTTTACTGCATTCCCTCGGTAGCGAGGTAAACCAACATGCCCATTGTTCAGTAAGCTTACCTATAATTTCGGCTGTTGGGCGGATGACGCAAAGCACACGGCGTGACGAATCCCATTGTGCGAGGTCGTTTTGCCCAGCATGCTACGCAGTGCCTTAGCCCGAAGCGGTATTGCAGCCCTCGATAACTGACTGACAGCCCATATCCGAAGGTTTACTTTTGCGGCTTGGCGCGTAAAATTCGTACACTACTTCGCAAGGAAGGCTGCGTGACCCCGTAAGGCTGCACGGGCACTGTCGCCAAGAGTGTAAATAATCATACTGGCTGGCGGCAGTTGGCGAATGCCGTTTAAGATAGTTAGTCCGCCGTATCCGCTGTCGAAGACGCCTATAGAACGACTGTTTGACGGCCTTCAGCTGCGTCAGATGATGAAACTGACCCAGCGGCGTGAGCGGCGGCAAATTCTCACAATTTTACGAAGATACTGATTCATAAAATGCGCTTATAAGCAAAATGCAAAGATAAGAGCGAACAGAGAGGTGGCAGTTGATGGCCTGATGACGAACGCGTGAGGGTATACAATTTGTTGACGGCGTCGGCGGTAGTAGCGTAGCGTCAGCACCCACAGAAGTGTCGATGAAAGGTACAGCGCTGACGCATCAGTGGCAGAGCAAACGCCAATCCCACAATGCCTGGCCTACGCGCTGCACAACGGTCGTTAGCGCTGCATGCTGGCTCGTAAACCTTTGTTTCAGCATCTTTTAGCAACTGCTGTGCCTTCTGTTTGAAAGCAATATTCTTATCCGCATAGGTTCTTTTAGAGCTCGGCGTGATCGTTTCTGTAATGCTAGAAGGAGCGAAGTCGTGTTGGCCTTCAAGGAATTGCTCATAGTTTTACAGTTAAATTCGTTCTCTACACGCTTCATTTCGACGTCATACTTTGTGCGCAGATCGTCAATGTTACGTTGTGCAGCTACTTATAATCGGGCGCAGTTTTGGAGCGCTGTATAGCTGAGGTGGCAGGCGTAGTGAAGCTGGGGTGTTGTTTGAAACGTTAGCCTGTTCCGTCATTTGCCATGCGATTTTCTGCGAAAGGTGGCAGCGGTGGCTACGTCTTGAGCAGAAACCACCAATGGTCATGGTACTGAATAGAGAAAAGTATGAGATGTTTCGTAGCGCTTAGCCTTTTAGGAGTTTAAATGGAAATGATAATATATAAGGTGAAGAGGGCCACCGGAGGAGACCTCACCCACGCCTCCGTTTAACGCAGAGGAATGTGCGTAGTACTTCATCTTTACAATTTCAGCCTGCACTTTTGCAGTAACGTCTTCAACGTTGAGCGCCGGTATAAATAAGCTACGCCGTCTTCTAAGATGTAGGTGAAAGCCACCGAGTCGCACAACGCTGGTGATAGCGTTGCGCACTTTGTTTACAACTGGTTGCATCTTATCTTGCTGCATCTTCTGGAGGCCTGCTACTGATTGTCTTGGTATGTTTGCTGCATCCTTCTGATACATGTTTTGAGGCTCCTGCTCTTTCTGCTGCTGAGCGAGTTGCGTTCATAGTGCTCTTACCGCTTTCTCCTGGGCTTCCTGCTGGCGTGTGAACTCATTCTGCATGCTTTTCAGCTCGTTCCTCATAAGTTTTTGACTGTGCTTCAGGGTTCGCCGTTGGTTTAGCAATCTCGAGGAAGCGCCACGCGCGATGGTTTTGTGTGTTTACTTTTCCGAATTTCTGAGCGGAAGCCCGACGAGGAGCCATCAGCATCAGCATGATTAAGCTTTTTCATTTGTCTTTCTATTTTAAATTTTTGATTATTAATATTCTGTGTAATAATAAAGGTGTGTAGGGTGTTGGGTCGATTAATATTGTCTGTTAAAAAGGGATTACGTTGTCGAGGGCGATTTTCCAGCCCCAAAACTATTTATTTGATAACCTGACTTTCGCTAAAGGCCTCGTGGAAGTAATATCTCGATTTTTGGAGAACCAGTATAATAGCGGTGTCAGCTTGAACGGTCGAGAACAAGGCTGTAGCCACGCAATTCAGAAATCTCTTTCACCGCGTGCTAAACTTCTTCCTGTAGGAGTCATTAGCTTTCAGCGCTTTTGAAAGGCTCACGCTTCTGGACAGTACTGCTTTCTTCAAATCAAGCTTGCTTTTCTCTGCATAATCTGCTCCTGTTTGGTTTTCTTCTGCTCTTGAGGAGAAAACGACTCGTTCTGATAGTTTTGACACATGAGTTGCCTCTGTGATAAAGACTGCTGCCTCAGCTTGCCACGTCTTGCCCACTTGAGTTGGGCTGCTCATTGGCACGTTCGTAGCGGGGATATTCTTGAGAGCATATTCCATATCGACCAAAGCAAACTTCTGTGCTTCAGCTAAAGTGGGTAACATTGCAAAATAAGAGCGATAACCAATAGTGCTTCATGCTGCGTGTATTCTTCATTAACTTTATACTTTCCATATGTATTCCCTTTCTTTTAATGGTTTACTTATATGTCTAAGACTCTGTTGAGATCAAAAGTTTCAAAGCAATCAGTTTTTCTGGTATAATGGCAGTCGAAATATTCTTGCATTCCTGTTCATTATTTCTTGCTCTTTACTCTTTTAATTCTTTTAATTTTAAATTCTTAATCCTTTTGTGATTTTTCCTTTCCTTTTTACTCTTTTACTTTCTTACCTTTCTTAGAATTCCTGTCCTAAGATAAAAGTGGAATTGACTTCCGCCCTTACGGTTATTGGGGTTATCGCGGTCGAAAGCCGTATCTGATCAGTACCCATTAAACCAACCATGGCAAATAGATACGGACTACCAACACCAGCGCTTTACTTCCATGTTAAAGGGTTTGGAAGCTCTTTACGTCAGTCATGCGTTACCGCCTTCGAGGAATCCAAGACCGTAAATGGTAGTGTTACCTAACTGGTGGATAACGCAGCTCGAGCGTGAAACGATCGTAAGCATATCCGTTATAAGCCAGCGAAGACATTCTCATATCCACGGGGTCCGACTGTTTTCCTCTGCTAACCAGAGGTATCACTCATACCATCACCACCATAATAGCTTTCGACTAGGGCTCTTCTTATCGTAGCTACCCAAGATTCCATTTCAGCGTGTCATCAAACACGAAACACTTTTCGAGCGCTGTTAAGAGCCGTAAGGTGCGAGCCTTAAACTTCATTGTTATACTCGAGCCATCTGAATTTCTCTTGTTGTTCTCTAACAAAATTAGGAAGTAAGGATTATTAGCGAAGTTCTTATAATCCTTTTTATCCCATACTGACCATGGTGGAGTTAAAGAAACACTGGCTGTAAACTCAGAACCGCTGCGTGGGAAGAGTTGGTTATCCGTTGAAGACCGGTTTAGAGATATGCGAAATTCAAGTTGTTTTGCATTTCCGTTGGACATCAAAAGTACGACCAGTTCTTCAGCATATAGCGTGTATAAGCAAGCTCCAGAGACAAAAGTGAAGTAGTCATCAGGCCAACGCAGACGGCTACCACCCAGCCTAAAAGTGGCACCAAAGTCGCTGATGTCGTCGGGATCACCAATCATGGTACGTAATCAAGCTATAGGTTGTCGATAGCTGTTAGACCTTCATGAGCTATTGAGTTGCATAGCCATTGCATAACTGGCTAGTATAATAATTACTATTTATATCGAGTCTGATTTACTATCGAATACGCCGTATGAGAACTGGATAGGCAACACGCGTCCTCGACCAGTTGGTTGAATAACTAACGGCACATTATAACTGTGATGACAAGTTCAGTTAGTCTGTACGCAATGATAACTGCTTCATGCATCGCCGGCAGGCATAATGCCGCGATGTTCCCTTGTTTTTACAGAACAAGTTAGCCATAGAAAGTTGTTAGGTAAGGTCAACATCGTGGCTGATACCTGTTTGGCAACCAAGTGAAGGAACTCTATTTGGTCGTTCGACTTCTGTTCAAGCTGCGTTAAGAGTTTACTGTACCACTTTCGTAGTCGGGCTTAACGTCAGGATTAATCTTTTCATGGGTCAAAGAATCCGTGAGAGCTGTTTCTCGATAAGAGCGCGTGAGGCATCTTTCGAGAATAAATCCCTGCGAGGCTTTGTGCGAAGCTCAACGTCGAACCAGCATTCTCGTAAAGGCGAGTGTTACCGCTAGATGCCTGTAGCCAGGTGAGCGGGTCCTTCAAGAACGCGCATTTCGGATCGATGTCGCCTGTAATATTCTGTTCGACTAGAAACTCGATGTTTGAGAGACGTATCCATTGTTATAATAAGGTTGCCCACAGCATCTTCGTCTTCCCTCAATCGTTTGTTCATGAGGTTTTTGGTTATACACATCGTTCGGCTTCATGCCAAGAACGGCTTGAGCACGATCAGAACTATAAAGTAGGTATTTCCAACCAGTGAATATGTTTCTAATATAATATTTCTGGCCTTCGTCATCCGGCCTAGTATGCTAGCATGCTTAGGATCGACGTTCCATACACTATCACTGATGATGCTTGCATCGCGATTAATAGCTCATAGTATTTTTCGAGAAGCTTTTCCTTATCCTGTTTCCAGCGTTACTGGAGTGTATTTCTTTGCCTTAAACAATGAAAGGCTTGCCATCTTCGTGTGACTAGCAAAGAGCTCACTATCAGTGGTACCTGCACTGTAGAATCTTTCAGTTTGCTGATTACCTTCAATGATAATTTCGCTTTTGCATCTTCTCTGCTACTTATCAGTATGTCGATATCAAGTATAGCAGTGATTCTTCTGGAGTTACGTCTTCGCTGTCTTATTTCTATGTCATAGCGACCCTTGAAATACATCATCAAGTATTTCTTTGCGAGAATTTTTAGCGCGGTCCAATCATGTTACGGGCGTAATCTGTCACCTGTTAAGAATACCTAACTTTTGCTCATATCGTCCACGCTCACTCTTCTTTCAAACCAATATAATTGATTTGAGAAAGCGCGAGGGCGTGGTTTCGGGAGATGTGCAAATATATTTTATTCCTACAAGAGAATCAGCTGAAATCTGGACGTCTGAGAACAATCCGTGATTCCAGTAACGTTTTACAGCTTCGGTAATTTTCGTTTCCGGGAACGGTAATATGTTGGCCGCGGAAGACCTGAAATGCCTGTAGCATATAGTCTTCGTAGCCGTCATTCCTGAAACATTAAATCCTCCAATCACTAATCGCGTGGTGTACCCGCGTAAAGTGATGTCGGGATGGATGATTTTATCCCTGCCTCGGCGCCAATACAGCTGCAAGTGCAATGATGGCGCTCATTAGTTTTCGTTTATTATAATGCATCCTTATATCTGTTGAACACTAGAACCGAGAGGAGGTTCTAAAATGTTTACTTTTATTGCGTTCTCTTGTTCTCTGTCTTATTTTTATTGGTTAAATCACCCTATATTTATTTCTCAGTTGATTTTCACGGTTTTCTTCTCTTTCTTCAATCTGCTTTTCGGTTTTCCATCTACGCTGTCTGTTTTCGATAACTAGACGCTTGCCTTGCCAAGTCTTCTTCATGGAAGTCAGGCCAGTAAGTATCGCGAAATAAAGCTCTGGTAAGCAATTTGCCAAAGCAAGGTATTACTAATACGTAATTCTCCTCCTGTGCGAATGAGCAAATCAGGGGTCTGGCATGAGCTTGTTTGAAGATGTTTTTGAGATAGTTTCTTCCGTAATATATTCTGTATTAAAGAACATTTCTCTGTGTTGTTCCTGTATGTGATATTCAGGCGGTATCTTTTAAGCACTCATTTCCACCTAGCGCTGTAGCTTAAAGCCACTACCATTGTCATGGCAGTGTTGTTTCAGGTATGCTCTTCTGTTTCTCAAAAGCTTCCTTTTGTACTACTTCACGGCAAGCGTGTTCTATCGCCAATAACGCGGACGCACGTTATTCTTCTGGAAAATCTCATCTTCAAGATTGGTCAGTACGAGGCCCATTAAGGCCTGAACTTCATCTCAGGGCAGCTCCAATTCTCTGTAGAGATGTAAAGCGTAAGATATTTTACTAATTTTGTACATTCAGATGTAATTCGTCTTACGGTATCGACACACCCTTGATGACCAAAGCTGCGATCTTTACCGCGCTCTGTTTGCCCAACGTCCATTGCCATCCATAATGGCTATGTGTTTGTGGGATTTTTGTCATATCAGTTCTGTCATTTTTCCTTTTAACTTTTTAGCTCTGACGATTTGATATTGAGTGAGATTCCTTTTTATTTTTATACTTACTCTTTTATTACCAGGTTTACACTTTGCCACAAACTGTAAGTTGAGTAAGCTGTGCCAATAACGATCGTGCTAAAAGACCACCCTAATGTTGTAGGGATCTTTTGCTCCATCAAGTTCGTCACTTTGAGTAAAGTGCATCGCCCATTTCTACACCGAGGTTAACTCTATCATTAAATTTGTATTTCGATGCCGGAAATAGGAATATTGAAGGTAAACTTATCTTTTGCCTTTTGTATCAACATAAGTTTGCTCTATGCCACCGAGACAAAGGTGTGAGCCTTTTTGCTCCTCTATAATCTCTCTCCTGTTCAGGGCCAGGGAGTTATATTCATGGCGCACATACTCATATATTGTATTGTTAAATTCATGAGGTGTTGATGCAAAGGGCAGGGTGGTGAGTTTGTATCCTTTTGGCGAGGCGCTTTCATCTTGCCATAGTAACATTTCATTCTTATAGCAGCCGTATAGGGATTGAAAACATAGCGACCTAGAACAGTTGCCATTGGTTGAAGGTTTTGGTCAGATTACCATTAAAATCACCTAAATAGCACACAGAGAGTCCTGCGCCTACTCTATCTCATGCGGTACTCTGGGTCGTCCTGAGCCCATGTATATTAAGGCATGCAGAGAAAGCAGGTGAAAGCGATGACAATGAAACCTTTTTCATGTTTTTACTCAGTAAATACCTTTGGGCTTATTTCCCAACCCAGTCGCGCACGCTGCTGACTTGTGCACTACCTGTTTTAGTTAAAAAATAACGTTCTTATTATTGCATCCCATCGCAGCAGAAGAACTTCCGCTAAATCCTTCGAGAATGGATAATTACTATCAACCGTCCATGTAAAGACCATTGTCCAGGACTCTAATAGAACTTTGTATGTTCGCGCTGTAGCTAAGAGACCTCCATCATTATGATCACAGGAAGCCGAATAGATAAAGGTAACAGTCATTCTGTTGTTTTTCATCTTCTGTATAGAATGTCCAAGGCTGAGCGTGGCTGAGTTATTATTCTCCTCTGCTTTTGCTCAGACTACGTTTTATTGTTTTATTACCAACAAGAACGATACTGTAGATAGAACGTGTGCTATTGTATTCCGGCATATAAAATTGATATCTGTATCAGGTAACTTTGACAGTCGGTATCAAATACTATCTTTCATGTTGCTCCGTTGTCTCTTGATATTTGAAATACCATTCGTTGTCGATGCATAAATACATTTTGGGGTTGCTCAATTAAACGAATAAGACTCGCAGCATGATACGTTATTCCAGTTTCATCTATCGAGGTATTACGTTTCCATTTCTGCAGCGTGTACATGCTTCCGTTTGTGAAACTATATGTTTTGTGCAGCCGAGTATTGAGCGAAGTGTTGAAGTTTGAGTGCCGACCATTGCGAACCGTCGTACTTATACCCAACAGTGGAACTGCAGTTTGCAGCAAACAAAAAGCTATCATTTCCATTGTTGTTGACAGCTTTTTGCATCAGTTGTCAATTCAAGCCCTCACAGAGTTGCTATTCCATATAAATTCGTTGCCGTTTTCCTTGTGAACGTTTACGTCAACCGTATAATCACGATAAGCAGAGCCTACCATGTTATACACACGCATCTTAACAGGCTGTGAAGTTGATAGAATCTTTTGTGTTGTAATATACAGGCTGTCTTTTCCACTTGTATTTTTCAGCATCAAATCACAGTGCCACTAGTCTTACTTGCCATTGTAGCAAGCATGTGCGCATCCGTGCCATGGGGCAGTGAATCGGTGTTATAAATCAGGTGATTAACCTGATCAATATTGAATTGATACGAATTTTGCGTTATAGAGTTGTTTTGATGGTGCTGTCTCTTAAACAAATCGCTTTGTTTTGTTTTTGTAAGGTTTAAAGTTCCCAGCGAGCAACTGTGATAGCTGTGCATCATCGTAGTACGTCGTTTTTATCCTCTGAAGTTCCCCAGACATGATGACATACTCAGCGGGTTAAAACCGATGAAAAGTGACGATAGCTATAGTCATTGCATGCAATATATTAAATTTAGCTGCAAATTTACTTAGAATAATTCAAAACAGGGCTTTTTCCTTGTTTATTATGTAATTTTATTGATATTAGAGTTAACTTTTTAAGGTTGTTTAGAGTTACTTTGTGATATGTTTAATTTTATCAAGCAAAAAGGCCATAGATACTCGCACTGCCTTCTTGTAAGAATAATGTTAATAGATGTCGATGTGTACCTAAGCAAAAACTTGGGCTGGTTATAAATAACCTACACAACATCATTTCTCGATTCAAAATCATAACATAATCCTAATCTTTACCTTAAAAATCTATCAAACTACTAACCTAATGAAACTTTATGCGTATCTTCTCACGAAGATGGTGCAAAAATTACACATTACTTTTTAAGCCCCAAACAGATTAACAAGTTTTATAGATATATTTTTGTTTTACTTATTAAAATAAAGAAACGGCCTGCTCACAAAATAGTGAGTGAGCCCGCGTTCTAGATTGATATTTTGTTTATTATACTCATTAGTTTTAGAGCGTGTGGGCCAGCTGCTACAAGGAGCCTTACCTGCTTCGTTTGTCTCGTACTTCTTGAAGTTCTTGATGAAGCGTGCAGCGAGGTCATAGCCTTCTCATCCCACTGAGCTGCGTCAGCGTAAGTGTCGCGTGGATCAGAATATCTGTAGCAACGCCTTCGAGGTTTTGTAGGAACTAGTGAAGTTGAAAATAAGGAATCTGCTTTGTAGGAGCGCTGTCAATAAGTGGTTCAAGATAGCGTCGATAATATCGCGAGTGTCACGGATAGAAATACGTACCGGTACCGTTCAACCTGTATTTACAGGTATGCCTTAGCACCCGCTCTTCTGCATCTTTCTTAACAAGCTCCTCTGCATACTTTGCAGGATGCAACTCAAGGAACATACTGGCCGAAAGCAAGCTGAGGAATGTAGAGTAGGCTCTGTGATACCACGCTCTCGTACCTGCCAACAGCGGTGAAGCCAGAGAGGAAGTAATGCTTAGTCTGCTCGTCGTCAGGATAGAAACTGGAGCCAGAACACCGAATGCGTCAGCGCTTAGGAAGATAACCTGCTTTGCAGCTGGACCCTGAGATTCAGGACGCTGAATGTTCTTAATATGGTAGATTGGGATAAGAAGCACGTGTGTTTTCTGTTACGCTCTTATCATTGAAGTCAATCTTTACCATTCTCATCAGCAGTTACGTTCTCGAGGAGAGCGTCACGCTGATAGCGCCATAGATATCGGGCTCAGACTCTTTGTCAGGTTGATAACCTTACGCATAGCAACCACCTTCATAGTTGAAGATACCCTTGTCGTCCCATCCGTGTATCATCGTCACCGATGAGTTTGCGCTTAGGATCAGTAGAAGGGTAGTCTTACCTGTACCAGAAAGACCGAAGAGATTGCGGTATTCTCGCCGTTCATGTCTGTGTTTGCAGAGCGGTGCATGATGCCATACCCTTCAGTGGTAAAGAAATAGTTCATCATTGAGAACATACCCTTCTTCATTTTCACCACCGTACCATGTGTTAACGTAACCTGCTCTTTGGTAGTTACATTCAAAACGTAACGCAAGATTTCTGAGTTAAGACCTAATTCTTTCAGTTCTCAACCTTTGCCTTTGATGCATTGTAAACGATGAAATCCTGGCTCTTGTTCAAAGTCTGCTTCGTCTTTTGGACGGATAAACATGTTTTGTAACGAAGTGAGCCTGCCATACTACCTCAACGATGAAAACGGATCTTCTACGCGGGTATCTTTGTATGTGTACCGCAGAAACAAATCAACTACGAACAGACGCTTGTTAGAAAGCTCTTTCTGCAATACCTTTAACAGCATCAAAGCTTCCTGACTTGCTCTATGGTTGTCATTGTGATGATTCCTCAGAATCCACCATACAGTATCGTGAGAGTTCGCGTCATCAACAATGAACTTATCTTTGGGGAGAACGACCAGTGTAGATGACCAGTCATTACGTTAATAGCGCCAAGTTCAGTCTCCTGGCCTCTTTCAAAGCCCTGAAGGCTTTCTTTTGTCTCTTATTAAACAATACTTCATAAGAAGGATTGTAAGAACTTCTTTGTACCTGTACTGCCGTACTTTTCGAGTACGCTCTTATCAAACTTTTGCCATTTCGTTAAATGTATTTAGTTGAAAATTAATATTCGTCTTGTAACCCTTTAAAGGTCAGGACAAAGGTAACATATTTATTGGCGCTAAACAAAAATAGCAGCGAAAAGAAAAGTATCAAAAAGTATTCGTGGGCAAGGTTAAAAGATATTAAAAAGTCGGTTGCGTAGGTTTATTTGTAAATTAGACTTTGCAAAACTTTCTGAGTTTTCTTAATTTTGCCGAGATTTAGCAGGACGGGTGTTTCAGCCCATGTAACTAAAACACCTAAAATTTTAAAATGGAAATCATAAATTTCTCGGGCAAGACTCCATCATTAACCAGTATTTGGCAGAAATCCGCGACAAGGATTATCAGAAAAAACCGATTGCTTTTTCGTAACAATGTGATGCGTATAGGCGAGTTTGAGGCTTTTAGGAAATCTCTAAAACGCTGAATTACGAACCTAAAACTGTGGTTACACCGTTGAGGCACTAAAAGTTAACGTTCCTACGGATAAAGATAGTTCTTGCAACCATTTTTCCGCACCAGGATTGCCCTTCACAACAGTTTCCTTAATATGATCATGCAGGCAATGCGTTTTGTTAGCGCTTATCGCGAATATAAGGACGCACCCATCACGAAAGTAGGCATTCATGTGGAATACCTTGCGACGCCTGATATTAACGGTAAAACACTTATCATTGCCGATCCTATGTAGCACAGCGGGTGGCTCTATGGAGTTTGAGCTACAAGGCTATTCTTTCAAACGGGCACACCACGCCATGTGCATGTGGCGTGCTTATTAACGGCACCAGAGGGCATTGCGCATATTAAGAAAACGTTCCTGATAGGAAACAACTATCTGGTGTGCGGCAATTGACGAAAAACTGAGACGAACACCAGTATATTGTACCAGGGTTTGGCGATGGGCGACCTGTGCTATGGTGAAAAATTTGACGAAAGTGATCCGCGGCATTGCATTTGATAAATTTGTCCTAATCGTTTAGAATATAATCTGAATAAAGGCGAAAGCAGTCTTTTCTGCCTATTCTTTAATGCTGAATGAATATGATATTTATATACGGTATCTGCCATGTTGATTTAGGCTTTTTCTTTGCGTCAGTAGCTTTTGCTCTCTTTTCAAAAGGTAAATGGTGTATAAAACTTATGTGGAAGTATTTATTAGCATGAAAAGGTGTGTGTTTAACAGCTTAATGGGTGCGGTTGCTGTGGTGTAATCGTCAATGTGATGACGGCCGTCGTACACATCGTTTTGACGGTCGCCATACAGGTTTGTATCACGTTTGTCAGTACAATCAGTACCATGTTCGCCGTACACTTACCAATAGGTTGTAATAGTTGTGCCAAAACAAAATATAGAGTAGCAAAATATGTACTGAATGTCGATAGATTTCTGTAGTGATATAATAATGTAAATAGTAAATGGGTATTGTTAGCACACAATACGCCATTTTATGAAAATACTATTCAAGTGTTTATCTTTTTGATAATAGCGGTATATAAATAAAAACACTTCCACGCTATGCTATTATGTGTAGATTAGCGTTGTGAAAGTACTTCTTTTGCACTCTAAAAGTTTGTGTTTATTTTTACCTCCCAGATCTCACGTTTTGTTCAAGCATCTCAGCGAATGTGGTACGATTTTTGTGCCTTTACATCTTCAATTTGCTGATTTACTGCCGCATCGTATGTGGGGCCTCTACATCTCGTATAATGCCGAGGGCAACAGGGAATCCGTTTTCGTTGCTCGTCATGGCCAGTTCAGCTGTAGGGTGTTGTCAGGGATTGTGGCTATCGTGAATTAAAACATCTTCTAACGTTAGTAGCCATCTTTTGCCAATTTCTACTACTAAAGCCCAAAACTTCTTGAACTAAGCCGTATTGGTTGTTCTCTCCAAAAGATAAGTGGTTTTCCGTGTTCAACGTAAATGGTGTTCTTTTGCGCCCTTCGCAGTGTAAACGAGAATCGTATGCACCATTGTTAAAAGATGACACAGTTCAAAAATCTCACAAACCGCTGCACCTTTATGATGATGAGCTGCTTTAAAATTTCAGCAGCTGATGCTGAATCTGTCGCAATTGAACGGGCAAAGCTTTCGTGCACCGAAACAAAGCTCAGCAGGATAGAATGGGTCTTCAACCGTTCCGTAAGGACTCGATTTTGACACGAAGCCGCGGGGCGCGAGTGGGGAGTATTGATCGCTGGTCAATCCATAAAATACGATTGTTTAGCAGAATCATATTTAAGTCCAATGTTGCGGCGCATGGCGTGAATGAAGTGATTTCCACCTGTAGCGAGGCCGTCACCATCGCCAGAAACTTGCCAAATGTAAGCTTACGGGGTTCTGGCTTTCGTCCCTGTCGCGATGGCTGCTGCGCGTCCGCAGATGGTCTGCATGGCGTAAGTGTTGACATAGTACGGGCAGACGGCTCCGACAACCAATGCCTGATATAACGGCCGTTTCGTGGGGAGGTACGCCTAATTCTGCCATAGCCTTCTGCGGACTAACAAGAAAAGAGTGGTCTCCACCAACCAGGACACCAACGTGGTTGTCCTTTTATAATCGTTTGCTGTATATTCCATTGTTGTCGTGAGGATAGGTTTACAGAACTCCAAACTTTTCAAATGTTTCACTAACAGGTTTCTTCTTTCTGTTCCAAAAATGAGTTTCGAAGTTACTCATCAGCTCACACTAACCACAAAGGGTTGGCCCCTAGACGATTATATTGGTACGGGCAAGTCGTTAATTCTTATGCGAAGCAGTGCGGCAAACTGGCCAGGTTCTGCTCTGCCACCACCACCTTTTTATACTTACGTAAAAAGGTTTGCGGTATTTTTGGGTAGAGGATTGATAAATTTCAATCATTGCCATTGCCACCTTGTGGCCTTTTCGACGCAATCCTTTCATGGCAGCACGCAGGTGTCCATACGTAGAGCCAAAACCTACGATAAGCAATTCAGCGTCGTCTTTATCGCCTACACTTCAAGATCTGGAACATCAATGTTGCTAACCTTTTCGTATCTCAGGTGGTCCATGGGTCGTGGTTGTCAGGTTCTGTTGAAATCAGCACCTGTTTGACCGTCTTTTTCCAGTCCGCCCAGTATGTAGGGTGTACCCCTCTTGTCCTGGAATAGGCCCAGTAAGCACACGTGTTTTGTCATTGCGCTGGTAAGAGTGTATTTATATTTCATCTCTTTAGGGGCGTAATGTGGATGTATTTTCGGGCATCTTTTCGAGGTCAGGGGTTGCCATGCTGATGAGCCATTAGCAGTGAAAGCATCGGTAAAGTAGTACCACTGGCGTAAGATGTTCGAGAGCAATCTTTGCTGCCATAAAAGCGGCATCAGAACAATCGGTAGGACTTGTTGCGGCAATCACGGGCATAGGACTTTCCTCCATTACGTCCAGTAAGCAGCACTTGTGAAGGTCGGTTTGTTCACTTTTGGTGGGCATTCCTGTTGATGGCGCCTCGCTGTACGTCAATAACAACGGGTGGTAATTCATCAATCACGTGAGTTTAAGGCTTCGCTCTTTAAGCAAATTCAGGACCCGAGGTTGATGTACATGCCAATGCGCCTGCAAAAGCCGCAATAGCACTGGCACAACAGCAATTTCGTCTTCTGCTTGCACAGTGATAACGCCGAACTCTTATGTTTTGACAACTCATGTAAGATATCGGTTGCAGGGGTAATAGGGGTAGAGCCAGATATAACTTTTAATCCTGCGCGTTCAGCGGCAGCAATTGAGCCGTATGCCGTCGCTGCTGTGCCCGTAATATCCATATATCGACCTGGCTGTTTTCCTTAGTTTCGATACGATAGGTTGCAGGGAACAGAGGCATGTGTATTGCACCATAATCGTATCCTGCGTTAACTACGTATATTCCATTGTGCGATATCTGGTTTCTTTGCAATTTCTCGTTCAAAAACTGCTCAACGAGTTCTCTGTCGCGGTTAAAAGAAGCCAACAAACCAAACCCTAAAGAGCAAACATATTTCGGCTTTTAAGCACGTTCTTCATAGGTATAGGCGCTTCGCCTTTCTCCTCTGCCATCTGAATAGCCGCTTCCTTAACCATCTTGGTTATTGGGCATGCCACCACGCAATCAGGGTCAATACCCATTTCGCTTAAATAATCGTCGCTGGTGAAAATTCGCTTTTCGAGGGTCTTTGGGACCGGGATGATCAATGTCAATAATGATGGTAGCTTGTGGCTGCGTGTTTTAAACTGCGTCTTTAAAAGCCGCTGCATTCATTGCGACAAGCACGTCACCCTGTCTCCTGGTGTATAGACTCTACCTTCGCCTATAGTGCGCGGAATCCTGAAACTCCAGTAAGTGAACGCGGGCCCGTATATCAGCGGGGTAATCGGGGAATGATATGCCATTGCCCACCGTTGCAGAGAACTGTTGAAGATACTGCCGGCAGAGATTTGCATGCCATCGCCGAAGTCGCCTGAAAAGCGGACCACAACATCTTCTAAATCTTTGACTTCAATTTTCTTCAGCCATATCGTTCTATTAGATTTTAATTTTGATTGTTTCGCCGAGCAAGATAACGCAACTTTTCTGACTGGGCAAAAGCTTTTTAGGTTATTTTATTGGATAAATTTAAGGGGACAGATTTTTGTTTCTGTCCCCTTCTGATACTCTTGATAGTAATATCTGCCACCTTATATAATATAGAGCCTTTCTCTTTTCTGCTTTTATCATAGATTTAATAGCGGAAAGAGCTTCCTCCTAAAAACTCACGAAGCAAGCTGGTTGGCGGTATATCCTTGTTAGGAATGGGTCTAATATATTTCAAGAATTTTCGTAATCGGTATGCCTCGAATATTCTTCGCATTCTCTGGCACCTGTTCCAGCAAAGGTTCAGCCTGTTGTTTAATAACAGCCAGCTCGAGACAGCACTATTAAACACAGCATCAGCATTTTTCTTGGAAAGGAAATATCCACTTATTTTCGCCAGAGCGTACCGAAGGCCATCGACGAATACTGTCGCGCGCATCAACACCACGATACTTGTAGTCGCGAATGATACGACGCAATAATCGGTTGTCGGTTGTGGGAATATAATTATGATCGTCTAATAATGAGTGGTGAGCGCCGAAACATATACACGATACTTCTGCTTTTTCTGGAATATGGGCGGTTAGTTCTGGGTTAAGTGCGTGCGTGCCTTCTACCACAAGCACATTATCTCTTTCATTCTCACCTTCTTCCCACTGGGTTTACTTACACCCAATTGGAAATCATGTTTAGGCAATCCAACCTCTTCGCCACGGAAAAGCGCATTAAACTGTTCGTTGATTGGTTCCAGATTAAGTGCATAAATGCTCTCGTAGTCGTACTCTCCATTCTCATCTAATGGGGTTTGTACACGATTAATGAAGTAATCGTCAAGCGAAATCTGCAAGGGTTTTAGTCCGTTTGCTACTAGTTGTATTGAAAGACGTTTTGTGTTGTTGTTTTACCCGACGATGACGGACCTGCAAAAGTATAAGTTTAACGTCCTTTCTACTGGCAATTTCGTCAGCAATCCGTGATATCTCTTGCAGTGCTTCCGAAACATTGATAAGGTCAGTTCCTCCGCCTGCTTCCACAATTTCGTTAAGTCACCAACCGTTCTCACACCTACTATATTTTGCCACTGATGTTGTTCTTTGAAGATACCTAAACATCTTGTCTTGGCGTGTCATTTCCGGGTAGAACGTCTGGGTTTTTAAGGTCAGGGATACGCAAAAAGTAGTCCATCATGTATTTCTCAAGCCCGAAAAGGTATTTTGTGATGTGATGAGTGAGCAACGGACCATGAGTAATCCACGTAGTCATCAATCTGATAGTAGGTGGTATATGGCAGAGCCTGCACTCTTCAAAAGCTTGGCTTTTGCCTCGTGCCTTTCTGTGAGAACATTTGAATAGCCTCTTCCTAGAGTATCTCGTGGCGCTTAATGGGCATGGCTGCATCACAATTTCTACGCATACGTTGGCGAATTTGGCTTACGTCGTCAATCGTCACCTACGCTCTATGTTAATATCGACGTAGTAACCATTGCTTACAGGAATATCAATAACAACATACGAACGTGGGAAGAGGTCGTGAACCGCTTTGCAAAGAATAAAGAAAAAGCGTACGCGTATAGTTGCGCGAGCCCGATCCTGACGTCATATCGAGAAACTCTACATCTGCATTGTGATACAACCTGAAGTTCATACCTTCTACCTTATTATTCACTTTCGCGCAGACACGTATTGTATGGCATCTTCAAATTTAGCTGCTTAAAAACATCAGAAAGTGTGCTTCCGATAGTGGCGATATATACTTTTTATTATTTTGCAGCGAATTTGTATCTCTTGTTTCATATAAATTGCTATATTGTTTGAAAATGTTTCGGGATTGCAAAAACCCAAGACCAAAGATAGAGGAAAACTTTCCTACAACACAAAGATTGTGATATTACAAATATAATTTTTATGTCGATTTGGGTAATTTTTAAGCTGATAGGTGCCCTCGCTCTTCTGATGTTTGGTATGAAAACCATGAGCGACAGCCTTCAGAAACTCGCTGGACCACAACTCCGTCATGTGTGGGGGCCATGACAACATAACCGTTTCACCAGTATTTTAACCGGTATGTTTTGTAACTTCCGCTGTACAAAGTTCTACGGCAGCCACCGTGATGGCTGTATCGTTTGTAAATGCTGGCTTTGCTAACGCTTGCACAGGCTGTTTCGGTTATCATAGGAGCCAACATTGGAACAACGCTTACTGCGTGGATCATGTCGGCTGGATTTTCGTTTTGACATTGGTGATTTTGCCTGGGTGATGTTCTTTGTCGGCATCGCCCTTGTTTATTCAAAGAAGCGTCGTCTTATCGGCGACTTCCTCTTCGGTGTGGCTTTCTTGCTGCTTGCATTGGCACATTGCGACGAGACGGGCGTCGATATGGATTTGGCAAAACCAGAGTATCATCGATTTTTGAGAGTTTCTCAGCCGATAGTTTCGCAACCACTATCACCTTCTTGCTGATTGGTAGTGTCATGACGATGTGTGCAGAGTTCTGCCGTCATAATGGCTATTACCATGGTACTGTGTTCGAGTGGTGTGTTGCCCATATATCAAGGATATAGCATTGGTATTAGGTGAGAACATTGGTACAACAGTTACCTCAAATATCGTAGCCATGACAGCCACACACAGGCACGCCGTGCGGCCTTGCCTCTCGTGTTGTTCAATGTCTTTGGTGTTATTTGGGTTCTGTGTGTGTTCCATCCATTCATCGATATGGTTTGCAGGTTGGGTAGTTACGACGTAACCATGACAGCTAACCCTCATTTCCTAATGCAGCTAAACTAAGTTTCGTGCTTGCTGCTTTCCACACCACATTTAACGTAACAAACACCTTAATTCTGGTGTGGTTTATTAGCAGTATTTCGAGCGTGTGGTAAGCCAATCTATCAAGCCCTAAGCCCAACAAAGGAAGATGACTTCCGTCTTCGTTTCACACAGTCGGGTATTATGAAGACTCCTGAGCTCTCGTTACTTGAAAGCACAAAAGGAAATTCAAAGCTTTGCCGAGCGTATACAAGCTGTATGTTTGGTATGGTGCGCGAGCTGTTAGGAGGAAAGCAAGATAAGGAAAGTTCAGAAGATATGTAACCGAATACAGAGTATGAGGATATATCGAGATAACATGGAAATAGAAATAGCGCGTTACCTCGATCAGGTTAGTGATGCACACCTTAGTGACGAATCGAAAGCTAAAATACGTGCTATGCTCCGCGAAATATCCGAGATTGAGGGTATCGGTGATACGTGCAGCAACATTGGTCGCACCATTAACCGTAAGTTCCATAGTAAGGAAGATTTCACCGAAGCGCAATATGACCATATTCATCAGATGTTTAATCTGACGAATGTAGCCCTTACACAGATGAACCAGCTGATGCGCGGACATAAGGATAATTTCGATTCCGCAAAATCGTTCACAATTGAAAACGAAAATTAATAACTTCCGCAGACCAGTTGCGAACACAGAATTTGAACGATATCAATAACCATGAATACGATTATGCCAGCGGCACAGATGTACATGGATATCATGCAGGAATGCGGAAGCTTGGCGACTATGTGGTAAACGTGAGTCGAAGCCCGAATGGGATTATGTAAAGGCCTGTGTGTGAGGCCGATGGCCCATGACTATTCGGCCGTTTCGCCAAGCTTACGCCATAAGTCAAGGAAGGGTAGTATGGTTACCTTCGCGCATATTTACCACAATTTTTGCGTCAGTTGGCGTATGACTGATATGCCTGCTCTGAAAGCATATCGGCCCATACTTCGGCCACGCCGCCGTCCAACCATCAGCACGTGCGGCCGACTGCCCGATTGCTTGTACGGCCATCTTCGACTCTCATAACAGCTCGGGTTCATCATTAAGAATATTGTAAAGACGGCGCACGCCATGTCCAAAGTCAAAGGTTCTTATGCGGCCCTCGTGCAGAATGACGAGAGAACATTGCTCGGTGTGAAGCGTGTCTATCAGTTGCTGCATCATGAAGTTCAAAGTATTTAGGTTCTTGGGGCAAATATAAAGAATAATTCTGATATTCAGGTCGATTGTTTGTATCTAAAAATGTCTTTTTGCAGGAATCATTTTTAGTTTTGCTCCTGTTTTTGTGCCTATTGCTTCATCATTTTTACAGAATGGTTGTTGCTACGACGGCCGTCATACATGTTATACTGCGTTCGTCATACGATGTGTATCACGGCCGCCATGCATCATGCCACGGCCGCCGTACAGGTAGCGAAAGGGCGTAGGGATTGAACCCATAGGCTCGAAAATGATGGATAGTTTCGGTGTTTTGAACAGTAGCATTATGATAGCGTAATCGCGAAAATTGATGAACACCTTCGCCATACTTGATATTATGTATAATTGTTCTTTTACGATTATCGGTTTGTGCAAAGCATAACGAACGTATGAATTGTATTGCAACCTTGTTTAAAACAAGATTTTCCATAAAATAAAGGGAAAAGAAAAACCGCGCCTTCTCATACGAGGCGGCCTGTTTCAGGATTATTATTTTAATTGATGAGGTTTATAATCTCTTTTAGTGGGCTTTATTTCCGACCAAAATCAGCTGGAATTTCCTTATTGTGTACTGTTTCCATTTAATAATAGGTGTACGCACGGTCGTGTGCGAAGCCATTGTTGTTCAGCACGTACAATGATTTGGTACACGATTCTGTTTGCTCGTTGCGTTCAAGCTTGGTTTTACACTCGGTTTTGACCCACAGAATAGCGTTGTATCGAGTCGGAATAAATGGTTTTATCCGTAATTCCCTGCTTCTCCATGAGGGCGAGCGTGCGTAATCGCCAAAAACTCGCCTATATTATTATTGCGATGCCAGTGCGAGCCCAAAATGGAAAAACCTGTGTTCCTGTTGCCAAATCAATGGCCTGATACGTCCCGGATTCGCTAGCAGCATCAACCGCCCACGCATTAGCTCTTACCTCTTGGGGTGGCGGAGAGCCACGGTGTCGTGGCGATAATCAGTTGATTTCAGGCGCGTTATTCACTTTCAATAGCAGCTTTTACATACGCTCGGGCACCTCAATTCCCAGTAGTTTCCATACCATTTTGATGGTCTTGGCTACGTGCTGGCAATAACAAGGCGCTAAGCTCTCGGCTTCTGTATCAGCGTTAAGTATGCTATAATCGTGATAGAACTGGATAAAGTCCTTAGTGAGCTCGTAACAATAGTTGGCAATGCCTGCGGGATTGTAGTTTTCGCCAGCATCGCGCACCGCAATCTTGAACTCGTCCATCTTCTGAATCAGCTTCATCTCTCTGTCGTTGAGCGGAGCATCAGCAGGGAGTTCGGTCAGAACTTGAATGTTTTTGTGCTGCAGCATTGCGCATGATTGAACGAATTCGTGCGTAAGTGTACTGGATAAATGGGCCTGTGTTGCCGTTGAAGTCGATACTTTCGGCAGGGTTAAAGAGCATGTTCTTGCGCGCATCAACCTTTTAAAATAAAGTATTTCAGGGCGCCCAAGCCAACACTCGTGCAATTTTCAGCTTTCTCGTCATCGCTCATATCCTTGAACTTTCCAAGCTCGTCAGAGGTACGTTTTGCATCGCTTATCATCTGTTGCCTACAAGGTCATCAGCGTCGACAACGGTGCCTTCGCGCGACTTCATCTTTGCCGTTGCAGCTCAACCATACCGTATGAGGAAGTGGACCAAGGTCCTTACCCCATTTAAATCCTAATCTGTCGAGGAGCAGAGAAAGCACTTGGAAGTGGTAGTTTTGCTCGTTTCCTACGACGTATATCATTTTATCGATAGAGAAATCGTTAAAGCGCATTTCTGCGGTTCCGATGTCCTGTGTCATGTAAACCGATGTTCCGTCGGCACGAAGCAATAGCTTCTGGTCAAGCCCTTCATTCGTAAAGGTCGGCCCAAACACTACCGTCTTCTTTCCTGAAAAAGAGGCTTTTTAGCCAGTCCTTCTCATCAACTTTCTTCTTGCCAGCAGAGAGGTTTCTGATTCGTAATAAAATTTTTATCGAAGTTAACGCCCAGCGCTTTGTAACTGTCGTCAAAACCTGCATACACCAGTTATTCATCTTTTGCCAAAAGGCTTCGTATCTCCAGTGTCGCCTTGTTCCCCACTTAACAAGCATTTGGCTGCCTCCTTAATCAGAGGTGCTTCTTCCTTGGCCTTGGCTTCAGCCTTTTCATCGTCCATACCCTCGGCAATGTGTTGAGCTTTGAGTTGTGCACATTCTTCTTTATAATGCTTATCATAAAGCACGTAGAAATCGCCCACAAAGGTGGTCGCCTTTCTTGCCTGTTGACTCAGGTGTGCAGCCGTTACCCCACTTTATCACACGCAGCATCGACTTCATAATATGGATACCTCGGTCGTTGACAATGTTGGTTTTAATGACGTTATTGCCGTTAGCCTCCATAATTTTGTAACTGACCAACCAAGGAGGTTGTTGCGGACGTGACCAAGATGTAACGGTTTGTTTGTATTAGGAGATGAGTATTCTATCATTACTGTTGGGCTTTCGGCAGTAGCTTTATGCTCACCGTATTTTGGGTTTTGCATTGATATCGTTGAGCAATGACATCCAAGCCTCACAGGCAATAACAAGATTAAAGAAATCCTTTTACGACGTTAAACAGGCAATAGCTTGGCATTTTTCAATAAGCGCACGCAGCCAATTTCTTCGGCTGTTTCTTCAGGGCGCTTATGTGAAATTTTCAGGAAAGGAAGACTACCAATGTCAAAGATTGCCCTCGAAAGTGGCCTTTGTCTTCTGGAGCTGCACCCATATTCTCGGGCACTTTCCCGTAAAGCCTCATAACGGCGCTTAATAACCCGCAGGCTAATTTCCTTTTTCGATGTTCATTTATGCCGGTAACAATAAAGTAATTAATCTTGAATCTGTGGCGCAAAAAGTACTAAAAATATATATATTATCAGATAAGGGGAATAGATTTTGCGTGAACACGCAGCATACTCATTTCTTTATTTTCTAATTTTTGACCCAGCAATGACTATGAATTTAAAGCGACATAGCAAAACTATTTACCGAACGATACGCGACTACGGTATCATTACCGTGGGTATGTTGTTGGGTGCGGTAGGCTTGACATTGTTTCTGTGCCCAATGAAATACAACGGTGTATAGGTATAGCTTCCATTATCTATTGGGGCACAGGGATACCTGTTCAGAAACATATTTCGTGATGAATGCGTTGTTAATTGCAGCCGCTTTAAGGTTTTAGGATGGCGATTCTGTGCTAAAACCATTTATCGTTGTATCAGTATTTACGTTGGGTGTCATTTTGTTTTGCAACACATGGTAGACCCAAAACTGCACCACTGCTGACCAAAAGTTCATGGCTTGCATATGTGGCGTGTTGCAAGTGTGGGGCTGGGACTGTCGGCAGGTGGAAGCACTGGCGGCTCAGACGTTATGGCAGTATGAGTAAAAAGTATCGCGATGTGTCGTTAGGGCATAGCATTCTTTTCTGTGACTCGCGATAATTACCTCAGTTATGTCGGGTGTTAAAACGACTGGGAAAAGGTGCTTTACGGTTATGTGCTGTTGTTTATTGTGTCATATTGTGTCGATTATGTGGTGAATTCGCAGCATCGTAGTGTACTGATTCTTCATTATTTCGACCATTACGAGGAGATAGGTCTGCCATAAACAAGATAGCTGAGAGAGATGCGCAGATACTGAATGGTAATGGTTTCTACTCGAAAAAGGCATTAATGTGATCTATTGCATAGCCAAGAAGAGCGAATCAAGTCTTATTTTTCGACCTCATTGACGAGATAGATTCTGACGCTTTCGTTGCACAAAGCTCGGTTATTGGCGTATATGGATACGGCTTTGACCGCGTAGTGGGACGAGATCAAGTTGGACAGAGTAAAGAAGATTGACGCCAAGAATCATACGGTTTTGACATTGATAGGGGCTGCGTGTTTATTTCCCCTTTATGTTGATTTCACTCATTGTTTTCTTACAATTTCACTCTTCGTTTTATGTTTGATTTCATTCTCGTTTCTTGATTTCGCTCATTGTTTATGTTCGCTCCTCGTTTCTTACGATTTCGCTCTTTGTTTATGTTGATTTCCTCATTGTTTCTTACAATTTTATCTCGTTCATTTCAATTTCGCTCATTGAAACTCTCAATAAAACTCCTTCTCCATAAATTTCTATTTCTTCTTTATTTTTAATTTTATCCTTCGCTTCGCGCTTTCTGATATTCCCTTAACTATTTTTAAAACAAACCAGAAATATATGATTAAGCATAAGTTTTTGGCTGTTACCTCACTTGTTTTGGCTTTTATTCTGATTGTAATCAGTGGTGCAAGCATCTATATGATGGCAATATCGCTTGTGCCTTCAAACAATCAATGGACGCAATTATACAAAAAGCATACACGACTTTTTCACTCGTTACCCACATTGAAGCTTTGGGCTGATTCGCTGCAATCGGCGGGAGCTATACGTGATACTTTTATTATGGGACAAGATGGTGACCGTCACCATGCACTGATGATTGCGGCATCGCAGCGCTCAAACAGCATGGCGGTGGTGGTTCAGTCGCTATACCGATTGTGCCGTTGACTATCCAAACCTTGCGCGAATTTATCATCAGGTATGGGTTTTTAATGTGATTTTGCCCGATCTTCACGCTTGCAAGGCGAAGGTAAGGCTCATCAAAATGGGCTGGCTTGACAGATTGGACGTGCTTCAGTGGATAAAACATTGCCGATTCGCTATGGCGCGATTCTACCAAACAATCGAAAATTGTGATCATGGTGTATCAATGGGGGCCGCAACTACGATGTGCGTGGCAGGCGAAACAACCATACCTGCATTAAATGCTTTTGTTGAAGACTGTGGTTATACGTCGGTATGGGACGAATTTTCTTCAGAAATGAAGACGCAATTTGGCTTACCAGAATTCTTTGTATACTACATCGGCTCTTAGTAAGCTAAAGTATGACTGAGCTTTGGTGAAGCTTCGCCCCTTGAGCAGGTAGTGCCGAGCCTATGCTTTTCATTCATGGGGTAAGGACGACTATGTGCCTACGCGCATGGTGTATCCGCTTTATGAAGCCAAGCCCGCACCCAAAAGAGCTTATTGTATTTCGCAATACTGCACATGCGGAAAGCTATAAAGATTATCCGCGAATACGTGAACGTATAGTAAAGCGTTTCGTTAGCCGCTATTTTAAATAAATTTTATAGGAATGCAATAAAAAGCTGCTGTATATCAACGTAAAGTTCGATGTACAGCAGTTTTTTCTTTCTCACAATCATGATTATTGATTCGTTGCAATCATAGGCAGCTTGATTGCGTCTTATTCTTTTGTGTAGCCAGAAATGCAGGAAGTTAAGAGCATATCAGGCAGCTACCCAAGCCAATGGATCGCCGGCATACACCAGTAGAAAGTGAAGTGTAGGCTACAAGCCAGATGCTCACACCGCAGCGTGCAATCATTTCCATAACACCCGAAAGCATGGATAACATGCTATGTCGACCCCTGAATACTATATCGGAATATAGTAAAGAAGGCCTCAAACAGGATAAAATAGTTAGCAATTCGCATAAAATAAGCTGCATTTTTAATAACTTCTTGCTCACTCTCGTTCACGAAAAGTGCCATCATTTCGTCAGCAAAAGGATAGATAATAGCAATGGTTATTACGAAATAAGCCAACATGATTATCACAGCCGACCGAATACCCTGTTGTATTCGTTCTACCTTTCTGCCGCCAATGTTTTGCCCGCAGTACGTAGCCATGGCTACTCCTATGTTTTCAAACACGCAGGTAAAGAGGTATTTAATGCGCATGGCTGCCGTAAACGATGCACATAAAAGCGTACCAAAGCGCGTTGTTTTGCGCTTTGAAGCACGATAATTCAATGCCTGTTATCGAGAATTGTACAAGCCCATTGGCACGCCGTTATTGAGCAAACAGCTATCCGTTTGATTATCAGCGCCGCTCGTTACCCTGTGGAATCAGAATGGTTAGGTGTTTACGAATATACCATAAGCACACACGGCCGAGAAAGCCTGCGATAAAAAGTGTGGCAATTCCAGCACCTTCAACGTCCATTCCCATCATCAAGATAAATACAATATCCAGTAAAATATTGACGAGTGCGGAACAAATAAGAAGTAGAATGGTTGCTTTGAATCGCCTAACGCACGAATAAATCCTGCCAAAAGGTTGTACGCTATAGTAAACGGTATCGCAACAAACTGCAGAAAAAGGAATATCCACGCGTCCCTCAAAAGATGTCGTGAGGCGCGTTTACAAGCTACCAAGATGTGTGTACATAGCGCACAACTCATTAAGGTTATGACCACAGCAAACACCACTCCCAACCTAATGGCGTTACTATATAGCATCGACATCTTCCCAAAATCTTTGGCACCGAAGGCCTGGCTATCGGAATAGCAAAACCTGCACAGGCTCCGTTACAGCCATGATTAAAAACATGATACTTGACAGAGCTCCCACAGCTGCAAGCGCCTACGCAATCCATCTGCCTACGATAACGGCATCTATGATTTGGTACATCTGCTGCAGAATATACTAATATAGAGGAATAGAGAAACGAAGGATGTCTTTTGTAGGCGATCCCACCGTCATATCGTTGGTGTTTGCCATCATTGTTTTATTTAATTTGTTATCCTTTTATTTCTGAATATATTCGTATAGTTGCCTATAGAAGGGGTGTTTTGTAGTGTTGCTGTATTGCCAGAATGATAAGTTTCATTCTTGCGCGTGTAATGGCAACATTCATGCACGTCGTAAATCGCGCGAAATCCGATCTGTCCCTGCTCGTTATCACGCACCATTGAGATGATGATGATGATATCGCGTTCCTGACCTTGAAAGCCGTCAACCGTATTTACGCTAATAAGTTTTCGGAACGGCTCAGAAGTCGCGCTGCTGATTAACTGTAAATATTACTTGTGCTCGATAAGGCGATATCACACCAACGTCAATGCGTTCGTCAATATGCGTTGCTTGCCTATTTTATTGAAATATTGCTGAAGTTTATCGAGCGTAAAGCGTGCTACTCCTTTGCTATCACGTCCGTAAGTATCGCCTACAAAGGCCTCGCCCGTGTGGTCATGAGGCGTCTAGTTTCGAGTCTCCTTTGGCGAATCACTCTATCGAATGTCGTAATCTAATATTCCACGATACTTGATTTGCGGTGCCGTCCACTTTACCACCATAAAGTAATCGGAACTGAAGCGCATAATCTGCTCGTGCATTCTATACTGTCGTCTGAAGTAGCGTTACACTATGTTGGCTTTATTTTCAACAAGACGCTCCATTAACGTTTTGCCGAGCCCGCCTTTTAAGGCTGCCATACTTTTCACTGTGGGCGGGAAAGCGACAATGATCGCCTGCAAGGATAACGCTAGAAGCCCTGCAGTGGAATCCAACAAGCAGCTTCAAGGCCTGTGCCGCCTCGTCGATGAATACGGTTTTCAAAATCTTCGTCCTTCAAAAGGCGATGAGCCGCACCCACAAGCGTTGAAGCGATAATACGTGCCTCACCAAAAAATTTTCGGCGTTGATGCGAATTTCCAAAGTTTCGGCCGCACGCGGTTTCAGTCGCTCCATCTTTTTGATGAAAACGTTCGTCACGGCCCTTTTCTGCTGTCGAAGTTCCGAATGAGCTTTCGAATAGCCCATAGTTGAGGATAGTCGGCATGGGCTTCGAAACGCCATTCGTACGTAAAACCCAACATTTTATCGTTTACACGTGCAGGGGTTACCAATGCGTAACACGTTCACGCCACGGTCAACAAGCTTTCGCTTATCATCAATCAACGGCCATATTACTTTTGCGCACACACCAGCACTTGACTCTCACGCATCAGTGTCTCGTTGATAGCTTCACCAGCGTTGTTGTTTTTCCCGTGCCAGGCGGACCGTGTACAATGGCTACGTCTTTGGCCCACAAATTTCGTTTACCGCTTTTTCCGCGAAGCGTTAAGCCACGGAAAGCGCATAGCTTCGAGCCAAAAGCGTTCGGCTGGCGTTGTAGAATAAATAGGCTGCGCAGATAAGCCATACGGTTGTTTTGCAGTATGACGCGTGCCAGCGCATCGAATATGGTTTTGATATGAGGTTTAGTCGAACGATAGCCGCACACCTACTGAGCGTTTCGCTACTTTTGTATGTCGAGAACTGACCTCTCGGCACGATAACCACCATGCGGTCGCCATCAGCATACGATACGGTGCCCGGATTTCATATATTGAACTTCCGGGTCGCACTGCTGTCAACGTGTTTGCCGTTACGTTGGGATATTGTCTTTTATTTTGATTGTTTTTCGCGACTACAATTTTCTGATTCCCCTTTGCTGAAAGAAGAGCACAACAGGCTTACCAAACTCAAAATTATATTTTCCGGTATCAGTATCGGTCGTGCGACTTCAAGGGCATACTGGTTAAGCGAGTTGTAGAAACCTTTGCCCGCGTACACTGGATACCATGCATCGCCGTTTAATCTTGCGGCCAATGCCCATAGCTACGTTTTATTTGCGAAACGCTACTTTCTCAGCCTGATACTCCAATTGTAGTAACAGTCGCTGTTGTTGCAGGGGCTTGTATGGACGAAACTTCACTCATCTTGATGTGCAAGGTAGAGAAAAACGAGCATATACATCGGTGGTTCAGCTAAAAAGCACTATCTTTGCAGGTGAATCGTATAGAAATCAACCATTTAACAATAGGATATCGCCACCGAGGTTGCCAGCAACTTATCGGCCTGTCTTAGAGGTCGAGACCTGTGCTTAATAGGACGTAACGGTTTTAGGAAAAACTACGCTTTTGCGTACGCTTGCCGGGTTTTCCAACCTGCCATTATCGGGCGAGATAAATCTTGTTATTGAGTGAACAATCACATCGTTTTAGACGTGCTTTCAAGGGCCCATTTTGTCGCGCTTGTAAGCGTAGTTCTTTCACTGAGAAAATAGATGTAACGCATATCACCGTCAACGAAATGGTGGGCATGGGACGTATAGCCTTATACAGGCTTTTGGGGCTTACAGTCGGAAGCCGACCGCCTTGTAGTCTCTGAAGCCCTTGCATGATGTGGGTATCAGCGGCTTGGCTCAGCGCGATGTATCTACGCTAAGCGATGGTAGAACGACAAAGGTTATGATAGCCAAAGCGCAAGCACAGCAAACTCCTGTTGTGCTCTGAGACGAGCCAACAGACCTTTTCTTGATTATCCGGAGCAAGGTGAATATGATGAAATTATTAGCCGAAATGGCACATGAACAAGGAAAATAGTGCTATTGTGTCTACACACGATCTTGACATCGCTTTGCGCCATGCCGACCAACTTTTAACGATGGACGAGGGGTTGAAATTTGCTGACCAGGCTCTTGCTGCCGAACTCGACCGTCTTCAAAATAGCATGAGACGTTGCTTCTTTATCGTCCTAAGTTGATGATATTCTGAATATCTTCTATGCTTTTATCAAAGGCCCACTGTGCTCAAGCTTCAGTGTGCACATGGCAGCTACAAATTTTCCTGCTTCTTCGTAGCCCTATACCCTGCGCTCTCACAGTGCACAGATAGCCTGTTGAAAAAGTATCTCCACAGCCTGTGGCATCAACAATTTTCGCGTGGTTTATGAGCATCAATCTCACAGAATTACGGTCAGCATAGATAATCGCACCGTAACTTCCTAAGGTGATAATCGCTTCTTTCACACCCATTGTAGCTATTTTTCGGCTACGGTACGAGGGTTATCCGAGTTGGTAATCACCTTCATTTCGTGCTCGTTTAGCTTAAGCATGTCAGTGTGCTTTAAAATTTTCTCCTTTTCTTCCCACGAAATGGCATGTACTTCTTCACCTCTAACTTCGCGCAAATAGCCCTGATACATCAATAGAGATGAAACCCTTTTTCAGAGAGAAAACTCTACTACTTCGCCGAAAAATCGTCGTTTAACAAAACTGCCTAAGTGAAAAATGCGTGCCTCTAAAGGCTTCATTTCTTCAACCGTAAAAGGGTCAGCCTTTGGCCAAAACGCGCTGAGTGCGGTTGTCGCTATTGGCTCCATACTTGATTCTCAAAAGTAAACAGTGTGTTGGCGGTAGCATATCACGTCAAGACCAAGCTGTTTTTATTTTCTCAACTTCAGGCATCTGACCCTCACCCACCTTTTGTTACCAACTGATAACTAACCTTTTTGGGGTGAGCTGACTAATACCGTACGACATATAAAAGACGTGCCACGCCATGTGTAAACCGTGCGTTGGGGAGTGATAATTTTGTCGCGGGTAATATGCCCGATGCCACATATATCGTACATTTTTAGCTGTTTAAGGTCGAAAATTTTTAGATGATGACACAGATAATCTTGTTGTCTGTATTGCGTCACTAGTGTGCAAAGATAGTAAATAAAAGCGCGGAGCAACAAAAATTTCTTATCCTATTTTCGGTGGCTTATTCGCAAACGGTTGAAGTAAGGTTGAAGTAGGGTAGAGGTGGTGTGTGATATTCTTCTTTTCAGTTGTTCTATCTCTGTTTTTAACAAAAATACCGCTCGCTCTTTTATTATTTTTCTGTGCTTGTAACTGTATGATTTATTCATTCTGACTTTTGGGCATTTATGTTTTACTAGTTCTCCTCAAACTTCTAATTTTAAATATGTTTCGCATCTGTCTTCTGGGCGTTTATGTTTTATCATTTCTCCTCAAACTTCTAATTTTGAAATATGTTTCGCATCCTGGCTTCGCTGTTTATGTTTTATCATTTCTTTCCCAATTTCTATATTTAAATATGTTTTGCATCAGTCTTTGGGGCATTTATTTCTTGTGATTTTTCTCTTTTAGCTCCACTTTTTCGTTTTCTCCTGTTCGTTTCTTTTCTTATCTGTTTGTGTTTCTGTTGTTATCTGCTTTGTATTTCTTTTCTTATCTGCTATGTGCTTCTATTGTTATCTGCTTGTGCTTCTTTGATATTTTTGCTGCTTGTACGTCGGCCGTCATACACGTGTCACCACGGCCGTTGTACAGTTCGTACCACAGTCGTCATACAATGTGTACTAGGCCGCCATACACTCTCCAAAAGCGCACATCTCTATTCACTATTAGCCCATAATTCATAGATAAAAAGCCTTTAAACCTCCTATCTTAAGCCTAAAATCATATTCGTAATTTTTCGATGTCCCATTTAGCTTTTGTACAATAACACATACATAAGTAGCAACACACATTAATCAATAACCCTCTTATCCTCCTCAAATTTCTTGTATCTTTTCTAAAACTCTTTTCTATCTTTTCCAAATCCTTTTATCTTTCATCAAAAACCTTTCAATCTTTCATCAAAAACCTTTCAATCTTTCATTATACACCTTTTACTCTTTTCTAATTTTCTCCCATATTATCCTTCTATTTTAGTCTTCATTTACTTAATCTTTTTACTTTTTCTTCTCTTATTTTTTGTTATTCCAGAATTTCATCGTACATTTGCACTCGCATTTCTTACAAAAATGCCCAGATGGCGGAATAG
>BNJT01002398.1_pt1 | contig 40536 bp, 71 predicted proteins | sample 8540491 | NCBI WGS metagenome assembly BNJT01 (sample SAMD00202455, study PRJDB9452) | human saliva metagenome | host: Homo sapiens | reverse complement strand
TGCCTGAAATGGAGGTGGAAAAATTGGCAAAGTTAACAACTAAACAAAAAGAATTTGCTGATGAGTACATCTTAAGTGGAAATGCGATGCAATCAGCAATTAAAGTAGGATATAGTGTAAACTATGCAAAAATCCCAAAGTCATAAATTGTTGGAAAAATGTAGGAATAAAAATCTTACATCGATGAACGGATGAAAGAGATTGAATCTAAGAAGACAGCAACGCAGCAAGAGGTTATTCAATATTTAACCTCAGTAATGAGAGGCGAACAAACAGAGGAAATACTTATCGGACGGGGTCAAGGTTTTCAGGAAACAACCTACATTGATGTTAGTGCGAAAGATAGAATAAAAAGCTGCAGATATCCTAAATAAAAATTCACCAAGCAAGAGAAGAGAAAAAGCTCAACTACAACTGAAAGTATTGTAATTGTTGATAGGTGGGAAGATGACTAGATTTGATGTTCAGAAAAAAATGTTAACCCACATTTCAAAGATGTTTGGCTTTCTAAAGTACCATATAATGTCTTAAAAAGGTGGAAGGAACAGCTTTAAATCTTCCGTTATAGTACTTAAATTAGTTAGAGATATGGCAATGATGATAGCAAAAGGTGAGAAAGCTAATGTAGTTGTTATCCGAAAAGTTGCTAACACAATTAGAGATAGTGTCTTTAATAAAAATTAATTGGGCGATTAATATGTATGGCTTAACAGATTCATTTAAAAGTACTGTATCTCCTTTTAAAATAACACATACTTTAACAGGATCTAGCTTTTATTTCTACGGTGCAGACGACTTCCAAAAATTAAAATCAAATGATATTAGCAATATTATATCGGTTTGGTATGAAGAAGCAGCCGAATTTGATAGCCAGGAAGAATTTGATCAAACAAACATTACTTTTATGCGACAAAAACATATTAAAGTACCTTTCGTTAAATTTTACTGGAGTTATAATCCACCTAGAAATCCGTATAACTGGATTAATGAGTGGAGCGAAGATATGAAGACTAATGAGAGTTATTTAGTCCATGAATCTAGTTATTTAAATGATGAATTAGGTTTTGTCACAGAGCAAATGTTAGCTGATATTAATAGAATTAAAGAAAATGACTTTGATTATTATCGCTACATTTATTTAGGTGAACCAGTTGGATTAGGAAATAATGTTTATAATATGGCTTGCTTTCACGCTTTAGATGAATTGCCTGGCGATGATAAAATCATAGGAATATCTTATGCTCTAGATACAGGACACCAACAAAGTGCCACGGCTTGCGGTGCTTACGGTATTACTGCTAAAGGAAATGTAATCTTATTAGATACTTTTTATTATTCTCCAGCAGGTAGAAGCGTTAAAGCTGCACCTAGTGATTTAACAGTAATGATTAATGATTTCATTACTGGAGTACAGGAAAAATACAATGTACCTATTATCAGGCTAACAATAGATAGTGCTGAGGGAGCGTTAAGAAATCAGTATTATAAAGATTTTGGTATTAGGTGGGTACCTGTGGCCAAAAAAAAGAATCAAACCATGATTGATATGGTAACAAGTTTACTTGCTCAAGGTAGGTTCTTTTATTTAGATAATGAAAATAACAAGATATTCATTGAGGAACATAAAATGTACAGATATGATGAGAAGACTATCAAAACACCCGAACCAAAAGTAATCAAAGAAGACGATCACACGGTTGACGAATTTAAGTATTTTGTTTTGGACAATGCAAAATTATTAGGATTAAAAGTATAGGAGTTTAACAATGGGGCTTATACAAATTATTAAGAATTTATTTAAAAGGAGCAAGTACACCATGCAAGGTAGTTTAACGAGCATATTAGACCATCCGAAGATAGTTGTATCTTCTGAAGAATACAATCGAATAAAGAACAATTTAACATACTTCCAGAGTAAGTTTAGCGATGTTATCTACCTTAACACGGATGGAGAACAGCGCACAAGGAAATTTAATCACTTACCACTTGCAAGAACAGCTTGTAAGAAGATAGCAGGCTTAGTTTATAATGAACAAGCAGAGATCACTGTAGATAACGAATCAATTAATCAATTTGTTAACGATATTCTTTTAAATGACAGATTTAACAAGAATTTTGAACGATATCTTGAAAGTTGTTTAGCTTGGGTGGTATGGCAATGCGACCATATTTTGATGGTAAAACTATTAAGGTAGCATTTATTCAAGCACCTGTTTTTTTACCATTACAAAGCAACATGCAGGACGTAAGTAGTGCAGCAATCATTACTAAGACTGTTAAAAGTCAAGGTAAAACTAACACATATTACACTTTAGTAGAGTTTCATGAATGGAATAATGAAGACTTAACGATAACAAATGAACTATATAAATCTACTAATTCAGAAACAATTGGAAGTCAAGTGTTGTTAGGTGAATTGTATGAGAATCTTGAAGAGAATATAGTGATTAAAGGGTTAAGTAGACCGTTATTTACATATCTAAAAAAACACCTGGAATGAACAACAAAGATATTAACAGTCCTCTAGGACTATCAATATTTGATAATGCGAAAAACAACCATTGATTTCATTAACAGGACTTATGATGAGTTTATGTGGGAAATTAAGATGGGACAGCGTAGAGTTGCCGTTCCGGAGGGATTAACAACTATGACTGTTATGACGGGAACTGAATTTACAACAAAAACGAAGATTTGAAACGGACCAAAAACGTATATATTCAAATTGGTGGTGGACTTGACGAAAGTAAAAATCGTTGATTTAACTACACCAATCAGAGCTGATGATTACATAAAAAGCAATTAACAAAGGATTAGCAATGTTTGAAATGCAAGTAGGGGTTAGTGGTGGAATGTTTAGTTTTGATGGTAAAACGATGAAGACAGCAACAGAAGTTGTCAGCGAAAAATTCAGATACATTCCAATTAAGAAATAGTATTGTATCGTTAGTGGAACATTCAATCAAAGAGCTTGTAGTATCAATTTGTGAGTTAGGTAAGGCACACGGAATATATCAAGGTGAAATACCTAAGTTAGAAGATATATCAGTAAACCTAGATGACGGAGTATTCACAGATAGAAATGCAGAGCTTGATTATTGGGTTAAAGCATTGGCAAGTGGAATCGTTAGTAAGCAATATGCTATCTCTAAAGTATTAGGTGTGACTGATGAAGAAGCTAGTAAGATGTTAAATGAGATTAATGAAGAAGTGCAACCGAATCTTGATGCAACTGATGAGGTAATCTATGGAGATAAAGAATAATGACGGGAATTTTTTTGGATAAAAGAAAAAGAAGTAGAAGGTTTATACCATGAATTATCCATGGAAATGATGAAGAACATAGTCGGAAGATTAAAACAACGTGGAACGGCTGATTTAATTGAAAATCCTTATGTTTGGCAGTTAGAAAAGTTAAATGATATGCATTTAATCACAGAGGAAAATGTAAAACTTATAGCTAAATATAGCGGGGTTGCTGAAGATGTATTCAGAGATGTAATTGCTAATGAGGGTTACAAAATATATCAAGATAGCCACCAACAATTAGCACAAGCTTTGAAGACTAACGCACAACCTAATTATTTAGTTCAAGATAGTTTAGATTCACTAGCTAAGCAAACAATGTTTGAGGTTAATAATCTAATCAATACTACAATGCCAAAAGCATTACAAAAGAATTACAAGCAGACATTAGAAAGTGCAGTAGCTGGAGTGGTGTCTGGAACTAAGTCACATGAAAAAGCATTGTCAGAAGCTGTTTTGAAGATGTATGAAAGAGGGTTCACAGCTTTTAAAGATAGAGGCGGTAAGACGTGGACTGTAGAGCGATATGCACAAACAGTAATACGAACTACTACTTTCAGAGTATACAGAGAAATGAGAGAAAGGCCCGCTGATGATTTAGGAATCGACACTTATTATTACAGTGCCAAATCTAGTGCTAGAGAATTGTGTGCACCATTGCAGCATCAAATAGTAACTAAAGGAGTGGCAAGGACAATTAATGGTGAAAGAGTGCTGAGTTTACCTGATTATGGATACGGAAGTCCTGGAGGTTGCTTAGGGATAAACTGTGGTCATTACTTAACACCTTTTGTTGTTGGTGTGAATTACAAGCCGGAACTACCAGAATATTTACAACACTTAACTGAGGATGAAGCAAAACAAAATGCTCTTGATAGAGCAAGATTAAAAGCTTTTGATCGTGAGATTAGAATTAACAAAGATAAGCAAATACTAGCTAAAGAATTAGGCGACAAAGAACTTCAAGCTAAGTTAAAACTTAAAGAAAAAACATTTAAAACTGGCCGAAAAAATCTTATAGAAAAAAATCCTACCGTTTTAGGAGATATTCAGAATAGAAGAAATACACCTATAAAATATAATAGAGAAAGTACTGAATTTAAACGACAATTAACAGAACAGATAGTTAATGTTGAAGCTAACAAAGTAATAGGTAGTGAATACAATAAATTATTTATCTCTAAAGAAGTTAAAAATAAGAAACAATCTATTAGATACTATGATAATCAGATTAATAGAGTATTTGATAATTTACATGTGTCTATTCAAGGTTTAGAACGTCCGAATATTATAATTGTCGGTAAAAAAATGAAAGTAAAGAGTATGTTATTGCAAGTTATAATAGAAGGGACAATACTTTTATTTGTTAGGGGCTGATTTAGCTGAAAAATAACAAGATTATTAAAGAACAACAGATGGATGGAACAAGTGTGTATGCTTATTCGAACAGAGCAAGTAGTAGCCTTATTCATGAATTAGGACACTGGTATCAACACCAAAAACGCAATAAAAAAAGTAATCCTAATAAAAAGTTATGCGGATATATTGCGATTAAATAGAAAAAGAAAGTCACGATTTAGTTGAAAACTTAATGGAAAAAAAGGTTATAATATTAGAGAGAAGATTAGTATCTATGCATTTAAAAAAATAGATATACTAATCCCGAAGAAGTTTTTCGCAGAGAAATTTGTTAATGATTATTTTGAAAGGTGATGTTGATTATGTTTAACGATAACTATAATGAAATGAATGATTTTGAAAAAAATTCATTTATTTATCTGATATTTTTGAACCATATATTGTTGATAAAATAAAAGATGGAAAGTTAGTTTGTGAATTCAAAAAGGACACACCACCGATAGCACGAAAAGCAAAAGAAATGTTTGAAGAACTAATCTCTTCACCTGGATTTGAACTTCCTAGATAAAAATAAAATGATAAACACTTAGTAAATTTACTAGGTGTTTTTATTATGCCAAAATGGAATTAAATCGCTTACTTTCCATTTTTCAATATAAAAAAATACAATTCAAAAATGGAAAAATTTGGTTGATTTTTTTCCATTTTCGTCCTAGACATGACGTTAAAAGGTCTTTTTATTATGCCTTGCGCGGTGTAACAGTGCTAAATAATAAAGTCTACTGGACGTAAAACGAAAGGAGCTTAAAATATGAGCTTAAAACGAGATATGTTAGTCGAAGCAGGAGTAGTTGATAAGGACGCAATCGATAAAAATCATGCAGGCGTACGGTGCAGGGTTGGAGAAAGCGAAGCAACAAGTGAAATTAGAACTAACTGCTGAGAACGACACATTAAAAAGCACAACTTGAATCACAAAAACACTAAACTTGAAGAGTTGACTAAAAGTAATGATGCTAATTCAGAGGTTAAACAGGCTTTAGAGAAGTTACAAGAAGAATACAACCAATTTAAAGTAGATAGTGATAACAAGTTGGCACAAATCAATAAAACAAATGCTATTGCTTTGGCACTAAAAGATGTTAAGGCACATGATAGCGATGTTCTAATGAAGCTTATCGATGTAGATAAGATTGAGTTAGGAGAAGACGGGAAACCTAAACTTGATGAGGTGGTTAGTTCATTGAAAGAAAGTAAACCTTTCTTATTCGAACAAGAACAACAACCAACTACACCGCAAATTACAGTTGGTGGTAACCCTAACGGGAACGGAACAGCAGGGGTCGACCCGTTCCAAGCAATTTTAGACCAATACACGCAATAAAGAAAGGAATTTTTAAAAATATGCCAACAAATAATAACAATTTACCAGTGCGCCAATACGCACCACAATATAGACAAATGCTATCAACGATTTTTAATGTTCAAAAAGCATTCGCGGGAGTATTAGCTCCAATTCAAACATTAGACGGAGTACAATTTAATTCTAAGGCTTTCTTAGTTAAAACTAACGCTACACCAGTAGTAGTAGGAACTTACAACACAGAAGCAACGAAAGCATTCGGAACAGGAACAGGAACAGGAAGCCGTTTTGGTGATTTAAAAGAAGTAATCTATCAAGATACAGAAGTAGGTTACGACTACACACTAGCAATTCATGAGGGAATCGACCGTTATACAGTAAATAATGATTTAAACTCAGCAGTAGCAGACCGATTAAGATTACATTCAGAAGCGCAAACTAGAGAAGTTAACAAACGTATCGGAAAATTCTTATCAGCAAATGCTGGAGAAACAAAAGAACTTGCTAAACTTGATGAAACTAATATTCAGAAGTTATTTAACCAAGTAAATGTTTACGTGACTAATACTGAAATCAACGCACCAATCAAATGTTATATCAGAGCGCAAGTTTACAATGCTATTATTGATATGGCTTCAACTAACAAATCAAAAAGGTTCAAATATAAATATTGATACTAACGGATTAGTAAAAATATAAAAAAACATTGAATTAATTGTAGTGCCTGAACAATACTTTGAAAAATAATGTTGTTGCAATCTTCTCTCCAGATGGAATTGTAATTCCATTCATCGGAATTGAAACTGCTAGAACAGTAGAAGCTGAAGATTTTGACGGTGTTAAACTTCAAGCTGCTGCTAAAGGTGGTACATTCGTTCTTGATGATAACAAGAAAGCAATTATTAAAGTAACAAGCACTACACCATTAGCATAATAGGAGGAAATAACGATGGTTAAATACTTAGTAAATGTAGATTTTACAGATAAAGACACTTACGAACAAGTGCCTAAAGGTACAGAACTAGATATCACAGTAAAACGTGCTGAAGAAATTTTAAAATCATTAGGTGAGGGAGCTTTAACTAATCTTGAAGAACAAAAAGAAGAAGTTAAAGAAGTAACTCCAGCACCTGCTCCAGCTGAAGATAAAAAAGAAACTAAAGAGGTTGAATAATTCAGCCTCTTTTTAGGAGGTTAAAAAATGAGTTATTTAACTTTAGAAGAATATAAAGAATTAGGTTTTGCAGAGATTGAAGAATTTTCAGAATTAAAAGTAAAGGCAGAAATGGCAGTAGATTTATATACAAATTACTTTTTATCAAAAATAATAGTTTAGAAGATGATTTTCCACCACGTAAGAAAGCTGTGAAGCTTGCTATTGCTAATCAAATAAGATACTTAAATGAAACTGGAATACTTACCGCTGAGGATAAATATTCATTAGGTAGTTTGAGTATTGGAAGAACCACTATTAATTATGGTAGTAGTGGGACTAGTACAGCTAAAATTGAAGCTAGTAAATACAATTTAGCGTTAGACACTATGAACTTACTAAAAAGCGTTGGGTTCGGTTATAGAGGGGTTTGCTATGATAGATAAACGCCTTTTAACTGATACTGTAACTGTAAGTTTAGCAGGTGAGAAAGACAAATGGGGGAAGATCACTTTTAAAGAACCTTTTGAGGTGAAACATGTGAGATTTGATAGAAGTTCTCTTGATAAGTCTACAACCACACAAAGCTTAACAAATATCACAAGGAACAAATCGGGAACCTTATTTATTTATCCAAAATTTAATAATGTTGTTGTTGATGATAGTTGGTTACAAGCTAACATTAGAGATAAGCATGGAGAATATAAGGTAATTAGTTTTGAAACTAATTATTTAGGAAATAAAGTATTCTCTTATGAATTAACGGTGATTTAGATGACGATAAAAGTACAGTATGATTTAACGCCGTTAGAAAAGAAATTCGGACCAGGGAATGTTATGTTAGCAAGAAATGCTGTAGCTAATCAAGTGTTGATGGATAGTGAAAAGTATATCCCTAGTGATGGTAAGGGTTATTTACGAGCTAGTGGACACGCTAGTAATGGTTCAGTAGCATGGAATACAGTATATGCTAGAGCACATTTCTATGGGACTAATGGTATTGTCACATTCAGAAAATATACAACTCCTGGATCTGGAAGTAAATGGACTGAAAAAGCTTCAAATAGCAACATGAAGAATTGGGAAGAAGTAGCTAAGAAAGGATTAGGGATCAGATGATTAATAATATTGATTTTCAAGAAGTGCTTTGTGATTTTGTTAACTCCTTAGAATTACCGTTGAAAGCTAGATTAGATTATTTTATAGAATCAGATGATTTAGTGATTAATTTAATTCCTGGAGGTAGAGTTGAGCAATTATTTATGGATAAAACACGAGAAATTAGCTTACCGTTTGAAATTGCCATTAAATGCATGGACAACCAAAAAGCTAACTCGATCTTGTGGACTATCCACACCGCACTATCTGAATTTAATTTGCAATTACCTAGTGCAAATAATACTTATCACTTCTTAGGACTAGAGGTTGGAAAGCCAGCAGTTAATGGACGTGATGAGCAAGATTATTTTATTTATACGTTACGTATAGTAGCAAAAATTGAAATTGAAGGAGATATATTAAATGGCTAGACAAAAAAACGCATTAAGAAAACATTTTGTAGCACCTTTTGATAAGGCGAACGCTACAACAGCACCAACAAAAAGAACAGTATAAACTGTTAGCTAAATATATTAAAACTGTTAACGATGAAACAGATGAAGATACAGACGACGTAGCATGGTATGACGGAGACGGCACACCAGAGGAAACTGTAAAAATCAGTTAAAAGCTGGTTTCTCATTTGAGGGGAACTTCGATGTAGAAGATGACGCACAAAAAAACTAATCGCTGACCTTAGATATAAGGTTGGAGATGATAGAAAAGTATGGTTCAAGGTTGTATCTTCAGACGGTAAGACAGCGTGGGAAGCAGTAGCAATCGTTTCTAAGATTAAAGCTGGAGACGGTGACGCAAGTGACTTTGAAAAACTTTGAATGTACGATTAAGTGGGTATCATTGCCAAAAACAAACAGCAGTAGCATAATTTAGGAGGATTTAAGCATGGTAGTAATTAAGAAATTTGAAAATGTAATTCCAGTTGATTTTGGAGAGTTTGAGTTAAAGTTTGTGACTAGTGATGAAAAACATTCTGAAACTAGCGAACGTAGAAGAAAAAAAGCAGGTGTAGTTAAAGAAAAGATTGGAGAACTAAAAAGGAACAACAGAAGATATTAAATTAATCTATGATTTAGCTAAAGAATTATGGGTTGAGTTATTCGATGAAGAAACTTTTGAGAAAGTTTATAATCTTTATAACAAATCTTGTATGCCAACGTTATTAGCGGTATTTCAAACGCTATTTGGGATAACTCAAGAATTAGGAAGCAGTTATTCTCCAGATAAGCTGATTAAGTATCTAAATATCAACCATGCTTAATTTAGCTTACAAATTAGAAGATGAATTAATCGTTGGTAGTGAAGTTTATAAGCTTAATCTTAACTTTGATAATGTAATTAGGTTGTTTGATATGTTAAATTCTAGTGATCTTGAAGATTATCAGAAACCACATTTTGCAATGATAATGTTAACGGGTGAATCATTTGAGAAATACTCGATAGAGGACGTAGAGTTATTTTTAAAAGAAATTATAAAAGAGCATATTAAAAATAAGGAATTTAATTCAGTAGAATATGATTTAGCTGGCAACCCTATGCCAGTTAAGGAAACAGAAGAAGAACAGGAGCAATTATATAGTTTGAAATACGACTCAGACTATATTTTTGCTTCTTTTTTGCAAGCATACAATATTGATTTAATAGAAATGCAAGGTAAATTGCATTGGAGAAAGTTTAACGCCTTATTAAATGGACTTCAGAAAAATACTAAATTTATGGAAGTTGTAAAGATTAGGAGTTATAAACCATCAAACCATGATAGTCCTGAATATAAGGAAAGCATGCGAAAACTACAACATCAATATGAACTTCCTATCAATGATTAATTTAAAAAGAAAGGAGGTTAATATATGGCAGAGGGAAAAAGTTAAAAATAGATGTTGACTTGAACGAGAAAGGCGCCACCTCCGGAATCGGACGGTTAAAAAGTGCTTTGAATGGCCTTGAAAGTGCTGGAACTAAGGCAGGTTCAGTCTTTAAAAGTGTGTTAGGAGCAAATCTAGTAAGTGCTGGAATAAGTGCAGGTATTAGTGGTATTTCTAACGGTATTCGAGGAATGGTAACTGAATTAAACAGTTCAGCGAAAGCCTGGAAAACTTTTGAAGGAAACATGTCAATGATTGGTAAGTCTAAGGAAGAAATCGCACAAGCTAAGGGCGTTATGCAAGATTACGCCACCAAGACTATTTACAGCGCGTCAGATATGGCACAAACCTATTCGCAGTTAGCAGCAGTAGGAATTAAGGAAACTGACAAATTAGTAACTGGTTTTGGTGGGTTAGCAGCAGCGGCAGAAAATCCAAAACAAGCCATGAAGACACTATCTCAACAAGCTACTCAGATGGCGGCAAAGCCAAAAGTAGCGTGGCAAGACTTTAAATTGATGATGGAGCAAACCCCAGCAGGTATGGCGGCAATTGCCAAGGAAATGGGAATGTCACTTGATGAACTTGTTAAAGGTGTTCAAGATGGTAAAATCAAAACAGAAGACTTCTTCAACGCTATTAAAAAGGTTGGTAACAATGATAGCTTTTCTAAGATGGCGACTGAGTTTAAAACAATAGATCAAGCCATCGATGGAGCGAAAGAAAGTTTAGCTAATAGGTTACAGCCAGCATTTGAACAAGTAAACAAGTTCGGAATTAAGGCAATTACTGGAATTACTGAAGCACTAGAAAAAATCGACTTTAAAAACTTTGCTGAAAAGTTAGGTGGTTTCTTAGAAAGCATTGATATTGATGGAGTAGTTAATGGAATAGCTACTTCAATAAAAAATGTTGTCACAGTTGCTAAGGAACTATGGAAAGGGTTGAATGATAGCGGAGCGATAAGTGCCGTTTTAAGTGCCTTTAAAAACATTCAAAAGGCAGTAACTAACCTTGTTACAGCTTTGGCAAATAGTGGAGCAATTAGTACATTTGCACATGCATTAGGTTTAATCGTGAACGTAGTAGCGAAAGTGGTTAGTGGGTTTGCTAAATTAATAGCTTCACTTCCACCTAGTGTGATTAGTGCCATTGCTTATTCATTGTTAGGAATCGTTGGTTCCCTTAAAGCTATCAAGTTAGCAACTAAAGGACTTAATTTAATTAAGGGGTTAAACCCATTTAAATTATTTAAGAAAAACGCTACTGAATCGTTAGATGAGGTAACAAAGAAAACTAAAGAAACTAAAAGTACTGTATCGCAAATAATAGAGAGTTTAGGAAAGGTGCTAGAATCAGCAGGTAAAGGAGTAAGTACTGCAGCTAAGGGAATTGGTACTGGACTTGCTATTGCTTTTAAAGGTTTAGGAAGTGCCATTGCAATGGTGCCACCACCAACGTGGCTTGCATTGGGTGGAGCTATCCTTATGGTTTGTGCTGGACTTGCACTTTTAGGAACTCAAGGAGATGGAGTTTCTAAGGTCTTCCAAGCCTTAGGAAGTGCCGTATCTCAAGTTATTCTTGCATTAGGTACTGGCTTATCAGCCGTTTTAGTTTCATTAGGTAGCGTTATTCAATCGGTGGGACTTGCTATTAAGTCAGTATTCGAGGGAATTGGAACGGTTATTCAATCTGTAGGTACCGCCATTAAGTCGGTGCTTGAGGGATTAGGTTCAGCATTTACTGGTTTTGGAAATGGAGTAAGACTGGCTCTTGAGGGAGTTGGTACTGTAATTACTTCAGTTGGAACTGCTATTCAATCAGCCTTACAAGGTGTAGCAAGCATTATTGATTCAGTTGGTAATGCTATTAAGTCAACTCTTGAAGGTGTAGGTTCCGTAATTGAATCAGTAGGTAATTCAATAAAAATCAGTTTTAGAGGGTGTTGGAACAGCCTTTGAGAAATTCGGTAACGCAGTTAAAACTGTGTGTGATGGAATTAAAGAAGTTATTGATTCAATTGGTAATTCAATAAGAACTGTACTTGATGGAGTAGCAAATGTCATTCAAAGTATAGGTGAATCAGCAGAAAAAGCAGGTAACGGATTCAGATTATTTGCTGAAGGTGTAAAGACACTTGTTGATTTAAGCTTAGGAGATTTAGTTGCTACATTAACAGCAACAGCAACTGGAGTAGGTGCAATTACTGCTCATGCTGGAGAAATGATAACGGCTGGAGCAGGTATGCAAACTATGGCTAGCGGATTATCAATGTTAGGTCAAGCGGCAACTTCTGTTCAAGGAGCATTTACTGCCTTACCAACGTTAATAACAAGCTTAACTACTTCACTAAATGCTTTACCACCTATCTTGATAACAACTTCAACAGCCGTTCAATTATTCAGTACTAACATTACTACTTCACTAGCTGGACTTATGACTGCCAGCGGTTCAATTAGTGCTTTCAATAGTCAAATAACAAGCATTGGGACAGCAGTAAGTTCTGTTACTGTATCGATTAGTGCATTTGGCGTTGTTTTAGCAACATTAGCAGTAAGTTTTGGTACAACTTCAGCTTCGATTGGAGCGCTAACTGGTGTAATTAATGGTTTAACTAGTGCATTATCACAAGTAGGAAGTACAGCAACTAGCGTAGCAGGTCAGATTAATCAGATAGGTACTTCGATTTCATCAGTTGGGGTGACAGTATCTGTTATGGTTGCAAGCATTAGTGGAGCAATGAACGGATTAGCTAGTGCCATTTCTTCAGCTATGAATAGTGCTTTAGGGTCAATTCAAAGTACATGCCAACAGTTTGTATCTACTCTTCAACAAACAGCCTCACAAATGGCACAAGAAGGACGTAGAGCAGGTGAAGAAGCAGGTAGAAATATTGCTGATGGCTTAAGAAGTAACGAAGGCAACGTCCGTTCAGCGATGGAGAGTATCAAGAATACTGTTCAAAGTGTAGGACAAAAGTATTGTTCCAGTTGCTTATAACGTGGGTGCACAAGTAAGTAACGGAGTTGCTCGCGGTATGTACTCAGCGCTAGGAGCGGTGATTGCAGCAGCAAATGCAATCGTAAGTGAAGTTGACAGAGCATTGAGAGCCAAGGCTCAAATTCACTCTCCATCGAGACTTACCGCTAAAACTGGGGGACACATTACTGGTGGGTTAGGTAAAGGTATGGTAAATAATATGGGAGTACTTGATAAAAGCTTTCAGTTTATATCAACGTAAACTTAATTCATTTAATCCAACTTTTGCACCTGAGAACATGTTAAGTTTTAAAGCTGTTCCATCATTCGCAACAGCAGGAGGAAGTAGTAATAACGTTACTAACAACAAAACAAGCAACTTTGGAGCGTTGCTACACATAGAGAATTTAAGCACAAATTCTGAAGAAGATGTTCGTAAACTATACGAACAAATAAAATTCTTAATTAAGGAGGAGAAAGACAGATTATGATAACTAAATATATCCTTTACAACCAACTAAACACAAAAGAGTTAGGATTAAGATTAGTAGATGAAATAGAACTGGAATCTTCTTCTCAAACTGTAGATTTAGTTGAAATAGACGGTGTTAATGGTGCAAAAATCAAAGATAATAAACGGTTGAAAGTAGTTGAACGTACTTTCCCGTTTAAAATCTACGATGAAAAAGCTAACGTCCAAAACATAATCAATAAACTAAATGACTATCTTATCAACATTAAGCCAAAATGGTATGATTTTGGATTAAGTTGGGATAGTGAGTATCTCTATAAGGCGTATTTTTATGAAACGTTTAAAATCGAGGGAACATTAACAAGCAAGAAAAAATGTATCTTAAATTTTAAACTACACCCTATTAAATACTTGAAAACAGGACTTTATAAGATAACCGTTACTAACGGACAAATTCTAAGAAATCCAGAACGTAGAAAAGCCAATCCACTTATTAAATTAAGGGGAACAGGAAATATTAATTTGAATATTAATTCTCAAATATTTAGGTTGAAGGGAGTAAGTGGACACATTATTATTGATTGTGAAACTCAGTCAGCGCATTGGGATAATAAGGAGCCTCAATACGATAAAGTGTTCACTTATCCATTTCCACACCTTGAAATAGGTGATAACAGGATTTCATGGGACAACAACTCATTTGTTGTTGAAATAACTCCAAGATGGGAGGCACTAGTTTAATGGCTTATCCTATTTTATATAAAGCAAATGAAACTAACTTTGAGCATTTGGGGGTGTCAGTTTTATCTGACGCTTCTAAATGCCTTGTTTCGAGAGAAAAAAACGGAATATATATTCTCGAATTTGATTATCCAGTCAACGGTAAAGATGTTGATAAAATCAAAGAGGGAATGTATATAAAAAGTGACGCAGGTTACAGAACTAAAAATCAACGGTTCATAGTTTCAAAGACCACAAAAACGCAAAATGAATTTAAAATTTACTGCCAACATATCTCACAAGTTAAAACTACTATGAATGCCATCAGACCAGATATAACACTTACTAGCGTTAGTGCTATGGGTGCCTTGACAGCGTGGCGAGATAACTTGTTAGATAGTAGAGATGAATTCTTTGTCAATTCAGATATATCAACTGTAAATTCTACTACATGGAAAGTTGAAAACATTGAGAACGCCCGTGACGCTTTAGGAGGTAAAGCAGGTTCAATACTTGATGTTTGGGGCGGTGAATATGAATTTGATAATTTGAATATTACACTACATAAAAGTATGGGAATTGATAACCCAACCATCATTGCTTATGGTAAACTTGTTAGATTTAGAACAAGAGCAATCAATACTTGAAACTTATACTTCAGTTTTTCCTTTTAAAAAATACACAGATGATAACAACAGGGAGCAATTAATTACATTGCCGGAAATACTACTTGATAGCACACACTTAAATAAATTCACACATAGAAGAATTTTTAAAAAGTTGATTTTTTTCAAGCGATGAAAATATTAAAAACTGTAGAGCAGTTGAGAAGTAAAGCTGAAAGTTACATTAAAAGTAATAATGTAGGTGTGCCAAAAACTAACTTAAAGATTAACTACCAAGACTTATCAAAAGTTGAGGGAGTATTCGATAATCCAGCACTTGAAGAAGTTGATTTATGTGATAGATTAAAAAGTTTATTACAGTGAATTAGGAATAATGAATGAAAGTGCTAAGGTTGTTAAGGTAGTTTGGGATGTTATTCTTGAAGAAAAATCACGAGATAGAAGTGGGAGATGGTAGAAGTAGCTTTACTGATAGCACTTCAGCTAAATTAGAATCACTACAAGTTCAAAACGATTCAGTACTTGCCAGAATAAATGCTTTAGTTGCCGAACAGGAAGCAGCTTTCGACAGATTCTTTAAAGAAAAATCAAAAGTTATTGAAGATAAGGTAAAAGGTGGATATGAAAAAAAGCCTTATTAAGTAGTGAAGAAAAAAATCCGAAAAAAATGGGCGAAGCCTTTGACGAAAAAAACTAGCACCTATTAGAAACCAAGTATCAACAACAGTTGAAAAACTACAACAGGCAATTCCAAGCTACAAACTTAGAGATAAGTAAAAAAACAGAGTGGAAGCTACTAAGCAAATTCAAGCACTAACTGATAGAGTTAATAATATTCAAGATATTTCTAACAATGAAACAGTTAGAGAACTTAGAGGACTTGTTAATGGTGCTACTAGCAAGGTTACAGAGCTTGAAAAATAGCATAACAAGAGAATTTACTGACGTTAAAAAAAGAAAAAAATGAAGATAGTTTAAGTGCTGTTAAGGCTGAATTTAAAAAAAGGTGTAGATGGATTAACAAGCAAAAATTACTTCACTTGAGGAATACAAAAAAATCAAGATAGCACACGAACTGAAAGTTTGAAGCAATGGGTACAGCAAGATACTGCTAGTCAATTAAGTCGTGAAAGAACTGAAATCAATAGAATTATTGACAATAAAGACTTTGTTAAGAATACAGAATTTAGTAGCAAATTCACAGAAAGTGCTAGAGGTATTATCAACCAACTAACAGCCTTAGAAAACTACAAGAATCAAGATGGAGTAAGAGTTGCTAATATGCAAATTTGGGCACAAAATAACACAGCTAATCAATTGACTGCTGCAAGACGTAGCATTGAAAGTTGGGTTAACGAGAAAGGTTATGCAACAACTTCTGCAGTTGAGAATAAGGTACAAGAAACAGCTAATAGTTTTAGTCGTGAGATAAGTAATGTTAGAAACAGTATTCCAACTAGTGTAGGTGGGAGAAACTATATATCTGATAGCGATAAATTAAACAGTAAAGGATTTTACGGTTGGAATAAATGGGATAAATCAGTAGAAGGAGATACTCTAGTTTTAACCAAAGTTGGAGGAAGTGATACTTATGGTTTTTATTTTAATCTAACAGAATTAGTTAAAACTCAATTCCAAAATGAAACTCTAACGTGGTCGATAGATATTAAAGCTAGTAGGAATATGACTTTAAGAAATGTTGGTTTTGAATCTAACGGATTAAAGCAAGTAAATATAACAACTGAATGGCAAAGATTATCACATACTTTCACTAATAAGTTCACTAAGTATTTTGCATTTGTTTTTTATAATCCTACAGCTAATTTTAACAATGGAGATAAAATTTATATCAAATTACCTAAATTAGAAAAAGGAAATGTTGCTACTGACTGGACACCAGCTCCTGAAGATAGTCAGCAAAGCATCAACGAGTTAAACACCTGGAAACAAACAGCTACAGGAACTTTAAATACAGTTACTAACACGTTAAATGATACTGTAAGACACTCACAACTACAAATTACAGCAGATTCAATTAACTTTGGTTCAAACAAAGTTTTCAACGGAAGAAACCTTGCTAGTATGTTGTCAGTTAGTCCTGATAGTATTCAAGCTATAACCGATAAATTAGTAATCACACCAGCTAATGAGAATTTAGTATTACCAGAGTTTAGAGAAACGGTAATTTCTAATAGTAGGGATAAATGGATAACACCGTTAATCACTGGTGATAAATTACAAAATGGAGACCAATTTATCATTGAAGGGGTAGGTTCATGGTATGGTAGGTTAACACAATCCCTTAACTTTACGATTGAAATACAATATAAAACAGGTAGCTACACATGGAAATTCCCAGTTATAGTAGGAATTAATGAGTATTCAACTAGTGATACTTTAAAAATGCACACTTACAGTAACTGGATTAACAGGAGAAGTTAAAAAGTTATAAATTGGGATTGTTGCAAAAATGGATCAAGTAATTTCACAAATATTACTTTTTAAAAAAATGCTAAAATCTATAAGAAAAAATCAGCAGAATTAATCGTAGATGGTTCAATCGAGGGTAGACAAATTAAAACTAATACCTTAGAAACTGGACACCATAAGGCAGGAAGTATCACATCAGAAATTATTGCTGCAAATGCAGTCAAAGCTAAGCATGTATTAATAGATGATGGTTTAATTCATAATTTACTAACGCATAATGCTTTTATCAACAAACTTTGGGCACAACAAGCTTTCATTAACAAATTAAATGCTGTTAAAATTAGGTCTACTCAAATTGACACAGATACCTTAAATGGTGTTGTAATATCTGGACAATCTAAAATTAAAATAGGTCAGTATGGATTTTTACAACCAATTGAAAAAGGATTGCAAATTAACGCACCTGAGAATTTTGGAAGTAGGAGAGGAATTGGACTTCAAATTGCTGGTGAGGGTGTAGGACCAAAAGAAAGTGGAGTGCCACCAGGATTATTCATATATGAAGACCCCGATTTCACAAGAGGAAATACCGTTCCAAGTGCAGTTAATAGGGTATTGTTAACAGTTGCTGGTATGGCTTGTTTTTCATCAAGAATATTAGGGTCTGTTGTTAAGGGTCAACCTATTCTTACAAATTTAGACTATAGTTCTCCATTCTCAAATCATGCTCCTGTAAAATTCATAGGATATAAAGAGGGTGGGTTAATGCGATTCTTTAGCACTGACAATTCTAACTCTGATATTTGGAATATCAAAGTAGACCAATGGGGATCAGATAGAAAATTAAAAACTGATATTAAAGATTCAGAATTTAATGCTATAGAATTTATTGAGAAGTTAAAATTCAAAGACCATGGGTGGAATAAAGATGAAATTGGTTATGAGAAACCACATACTAAATGTGGATTGATAGCACAAGAAGTTCAAGAACTTGATGATAGTTTAGTAGTAGACTATGAAACCTATTTAGGTTTAGATGGTTTAAGATTAATCAACATCGCATTAAAAAGCAGTACAAGAATTATCACAACAAAATAAAATATTAAAAAAACAAACTGGAGGAATTAATACATGGATGATAAATTACAACCAATCGACTTAATCGTACAAGAATTGAGTCAAAAAACAATAGAGTTAGCTAATTATAGAGTAGCTTACAATAAGTTAATTAATGAGCTAGAAGTTAAAGAGAAAGAGCTTAAAGAATTAAAAGAAGCTAAAGTAGAAGAACACGAGGAGGGACAATAATATGGCTTTAGAAATTTCAGTTAAACAACCTAATCCAACCGCTGGAGGATATAAAAGCGTAAATGTTTATTTTAATATGAATACTGGAGGTATTTATTTCAACGGTAATGTTGAATTACCTGGTAAATTCGCAACTGCTAATGATGCAGAAATTCTAGAAGAAATTAGAAAACAAATCGCAGTTCAAATGTACACTGGAGAAGCAACTCCAGCACTAGTTGCTGAATATGCTAACTTAAATAAACAAGTTGGAATTTTAACAGGAAATAAGCAAGATACAGCAGAACGTGAGAAGGCATTAACTAAGTTTGCTAATAAAGTGAATAAAGGTAATGATAAAGTGATTATGGCATTATTACTTAACGTGCTAGATCCTAAGACAATCAATGCTAAGAAAGATGTAATCATTAATGCATTTGATTCTTATGAAGTCAACGCAGATTATTCAGTAGGAGATAAATTCAAATATGACAATAAACTGTATGAAGTAGTAGAAGACCATACAAGTGTTGTTGAGTGGATTCCTAGCAATGAACCAACTAAGTATAAAGAAGTGGTTTTAGAACGTGATGAAAGCGGCGATAAGGAACAATTAGCAGATGAAGACCACCGATATATCACTAAAGCACAATTAGATGATGCGGTGTCAAATGCAATTACAACGGTATTGTCAATGTTCCAAGATGATGAAGAACATGAAGAAGATAAAGGAGAAAAAGAAAATGAAACTAATGAACAACCTACACAACCTACACGAGAAAGCAACAATGATGTATTACACAGCGAAGGGGGTACTGAAAGTCATGAAGCCTAGTAGATTAAGATTTAAAAAAGAAGATCAATTTGTAAAAATGTATGTTCGACAACTTTTAAGAAAAGCTAAAACATTAGAAGATGTGCCTCACATCGGGAACTTAATAGATGTTGTTAGAGCTGAAGTAGAAAGAATCGAAAGAGAGTATGAAGAGAAGCACAAAAAAGCAGTTGAAGAAGTGGCCACACCTAAAGAAGTTGTAACGGAAGTACCAAAAGAAGTTGTTGTTGCAACTGCTCCAGTAAGTGAGTCACCAAAAGAGGTAGTCACTCCAACACCAACAGTAAGTGAAACACCAAAAGAAACTACAGAAACAGAAAGAAAAGAAGAGCATGCAGAATAGCATGTTCTTTTTTACGAGGTAATCTAAATGGAAATAACATTACCTGAACTAGCAGAACGCTATTATCATTTAGTTAAAGATGTCTACATTCATGCTTTTACACTAGTTGTATTTCTTGATGTTTTTACAGGAATAGCGAAAGCTTTTGTAACAAAAAAATTAAATTCAACTATTAATAGACGTGGATTAATTGAACATATTATAGTTTGTGTAATGTGCATTACAGTATATCCATATCTACTTTATTTAGGATTTAATGAAATTGCTACAGCTTTCTTATTATTCTTTACACTTAGTTATTGTCTATCGTTAATTGAGAATTTAAGTGCATTAGGTGTACCATTCCCAACAGGATTAAAGAAACGATTAGAAAAATTACGTGATGAATTAGATGGTAAGGAGTTAGAAGATGAAAAAAACTAGTAAGAACAAATTTGACAAACACACCTAGTAAACGTGGAACAAAAAGATTTAAACATTCAATTCTACTCGCATGATAAGAATAACGCTGGATTTGAGTTTGTGGTAAAAAAATGAAACTGATTTTTAAATAATATTACATTACAAAAATGTAACTAGTGAAATGCTAAAAAGGAATCAATTTAGGCTTAATAGTATATCCGACTCAAGAAGCATGGATGACAAAAATTACCTTAGAAAGGGGGTGAATAATATGCCGAGTTTACAAACAGCATCAGTATTTCTAATAGTTGCACTATTAGGGATGTTGGGGAAATTTTTAAAAGAATCTAAATTTTTTCCAGATGAAATGATACCTAATATTTTAGGAGTATTGGGTGGATTGATTGGAACGATTCTATTCAAAGATCCTACTGCAATTGCTTTAGGTTTTAGTGCAGTTGGGGTTCACCAATCTTACAGACAAACTGTAGGAAGAAATGATAAAAACAAAACGGAGGATAAATAACATGACAGAAATTTATAGCGATTATTTTCAAAAAGGAGTATTCTTTACTCCACCAAAAAATGATATACTAGGAGTTGTAATTCACAACGATGGAGGTTCTCTATCTGCTAGACAATACGACGGATTTTTAGTAGACCGTGTAAACAACGGAACTCTTGATAGAGGATTCGCAGCATACTATGTAGATAGAAACGACGTTTATGTTTTCCAACCATCTAACCATCAAGAATGGCACACAGCGAACCCTTACGGAAACGGTAATTTTATCGGTTTTGAAGCGTGTCAATCAATGTCTGCTTCTGATGAAGAATTTTTAGCAAATGAAGATGCAACACTATTGTTAGCTGGTCAAGTACTTCAAAGCTATGGATTACCTGTCAATGAAGACACAGTTAAATTACACCACGAATTTAGTGCAACTGATTGTCCACACAGAAGTATGGAATTACACGGAAATGGCGGTGCTTATAACGGTGCAGGAACTGAAGCGTGTAGACAATATTTCATCAACAGAATTAAGCAATTATTAGCTGGAGATGTTACTGAACCTCCGGTGGTTGAGAAAAGCATATTAGATGAAGACGTAGAACTTGCGAAACGTGATGAACCGTATTACGAAGCCACAGTAAGCATTGATTATATTCTAGAAAGCCAACCAACAGAAGATAGTGAGGATAAGGAATTTGTCCCAGCTGGTACTAGAGTACGAGTGTATGAGAAAAAAGGCGGTTGGAGTAGAGTAAATTACAAAGACAGCGATCAATGGATTGAAGATAAATATTTAACTGAAGTTGAAGTATTTTAATGAATTTAGCCCTTACTTAATAGTAGGGGCTTATTTTTCTATGCAATTTTTTTAAAAAAGTTTAAAAAAATATCTGTTGACTTTATACCTTGTATAAGGTATAATATAAATATAAGTTGGCAGAGGAACAGAAAGGAGAAAAAAATGGAAGGTATGACAGATAAACAATTTACTGAATACAAAGAAACTCTTCTAAAGTTAGTGCTAGAAAAAAATTAGAGAATAGCAAAAACATTAGAAGAAGCTAAAGAAAAAAATAGAAGCTCTAATCAAAGACTAGAACTTCTAAAAAAACACGGTAATCAAGGTGAAGTCCTAAGCCACTTCACCTCGCTACTAAGATAATAATAACATAAAAAAATGGCTTAAATTCAATAAAAAAAGAGGTTTAGTAACATGGTTGACAAACTAATAAAAAGAAATAGAAGAACTATTCAACAGTGATTTAACTGATTATAGGATTTCAAAAGATACAGGATTGACACTTAGTGTTATTCAAAAATTACCGCAGTGGTAAGTATGAGTTAGAAAATATGAGTTTTAAAGTAGCAAAAAAATTAATTAGATATTCGGAGGAACTAAAAAAATGAGAAATTATGATAAAAATGATGGTAGTAGTAAATGAGTTAGTGTTAGAAGATGGAGCATGGGTTGATTTTTTTGGTTCGAAGACAAACCAAACGACATTACAACATCTTACAGTGTAGACGAGTTAAAAAAAGCCACTTAGGACATTTAGAAGAAGAAGACTACGAGAAACTAGTTTTTTTCAAGTAAATTTTGATGACGAAGACTTAGATAGAAATTATCAATTTTACTTTAGCATATATGACGACGTAGTTAATAAAAAAATGAATTTTTGGTTAAATTTACTACACAATACAAGATAAAAAAATTAAGCCCCCAAAAATAAAGGGGCTTTTTTTATTATACGCAATTTTTGCGCAAAAAAAGCATTAAAAATACTTATAAAAAAATGTTCATTTCATAAACTTATAAAATGAATGTTAAAAGGTCGTAAATGCTATTAGAATAGTATTTAAAGACATTTAATAATTTTTCTATCGAATTTAAAAAAATTGAGTATTTTTTTGATATAATCTATTATAAAGGTATACCCCATAAAAACCGGTGGTTTAGGGGTTCTTTTTTTTGTTTATGCGTAAAAATCTGCGCAAAGCTTATCTAGTTTTTGTTCTAAGATCTAGTTTCATATTTTCAGTAACATGAGTATAAATATCAAGCGTGGTATCTATTTTTAGAATGACCTAATCTTTCAGATATAACTTTTATAGGAACACCTTCTTCAACTAATAAAGCAACGTGAGTATGCCGGAACATATGAGTCGTTAGGTTTTATTTTTTTCTTAAATTACGATTTAGTATAGAAAGATTAGTGTCAAATACTGTCTCTGAAAAAAACTCGTATATCTTATCAGAATATCTAATGTTTCATCATTTATTTCAATTGAACGAATACTGGATAAAGTTTTTAGGAGATGTGAAGATTCCTGAAGGGTGTTTTAGTTTTATTTACACTAAGTGTTTTATTCTTTATATCAATATCTTTAGGCGTGATTGCTAGCAACTCTCCAGCACGTAATCCTGTTAGTAATTGAACAGTAACAAAAATCCTTTTGTGATAGGGTGCGTGATTGATTCTAACACTTCTTGAATTTTATTAGTTTCTATGTATTTAATCTTTTGTTTTTTTCTTTTGAATTTATCTTCTTTAGATAAGGTATATTCTAGATTGATATTAAATGTTGGGACATAGTAAGTTTTTAATAAATTTAAAAGAAGATATTAAAGATAGTTTTTAATTAATTTAACATGATTAGGAGAATATATCTCTATACTCAATCAGTTTCTTTTCGTATTCAATTTTTTTGATATCGCTAATATTCGTGTTATCATCTAACAATTTTAAGCATTTTTTATAAGACTCCAGAGTGTTGATGCTCACAGTATTCTTTTTTATTTCTAAAAATTCTTCCTTATAGAAACCTATAGTTTTTAACTCTACTTTATCTTCTAGTTTTTCTCTAATCTTGTCTTGTAATTCCTCGTATGCTTCTTTTTCAGAAGCTCGTGTTTTGTTAGGTTTAATTACTGTGATACGTCTGTATTTTCCTTCTTTATCTTTATATCCTTCTGTGAACTGCCATTTCCCATTTGGTAATTGTCTTTTTTGCATAATAAATACACATCCTTTCTTTTAAATTTTTAAGATGTGTGTTATAATTAACTAAATGAGCGAGGTTCGCTCCACATCTTAAGTAATTTTGGGAATACTATTAATTTATGACGATATATTAATGCTCAAAATGGACTTACGGTTGATAAAAACTCACACTATACAGTTTGGTCGCTTGTTAGTGTTGAGTTTTTTTATTTATCTAAACTGGTCGAATTCGACTAGTTTAAAATTATTGTTACCGTGTCGAATTCGATACGGTTTTATTTTTGATTAAGTCTAGCTTAACTTGTGATTCAACATGGTTGTAAGTTTTGTTTTTTCCATCCCATACATACATTGTAGTAGTAGGGTTAGAAACGTCAAATTTTGATTTTTGAGATACGTTTATTTCAAAAGGCCTATAGTTAACTATTTCTTCAGTACCTAAGGAAATAATTGCTTTCTTAGTTGATTCATTGTAAATAATCAATGACTTTTGATGGTAAGCATCCCTTTTATCAACCCATTGCTTAATAAAAGTGTTAAGTTTTTCATCAGTTAGCTTACCCCATTCATCAGCATTAAGTTTGATTATACCATAGCTAACATATTTAATATCAGGATCTTTTCTGTTTTCATATTTGATATTCTCAACAGACAATTTCTCCTTAGGTTGAGTTTGTTCAGTTTTGTTTTCTTCCTTTTTCTCCTCCTTACTGCTTGAACATCCGCTAATTAATATAGCTCCTGCGATAAGTGAATTTAACAATATTTTTCTTTTCATTATAATATCTCCTTTTATATTCTTATTTGTGCTCCATTTCTAAAAGTTGTTACGAAATTAGTAGCTTGGTATGGTGCTATATTGTTGTAAATAAGGAAATTTCGCAGTCTATTAAATAAAGCTGTATTGCTTATTTTTACCTGTTTTTGTATCTCGTCATAGCTATATCCTTTTGTTATTAGGTCTACTATGGTTTCATCAGGTAAATATAGAATCGAGGCTACTATATTTGCTTCATCTTCGAACGGTTGTAAATCTTTTGGATATTCACCTATTATCACATCGTTATTAAGCGACATGAATGTTCTGTTCATGTTCCCTTGTAAATGACAATGAACGTGACTTAATTCATGCAATACAGTGAATATAATTCTCTCTAAATATCCTGAAGACTGATTTATCATTATTACGTACTTGTCTTTTTTGGTATGATCATACCAGAACACTTGTTAATAAATTCCATATCGACTCCTTGGACTATGTTTGTATTAAGCAGTTTTCCAAAGTAGTCGTTTATTTTTGGTTGAATTCCAAATTCTGGATATTCTACGTCAAATAGAACAAATTTTATATTGTACTTCTTTTTAAAGTGATTTATTACGTGTTTGTATGTGATTAGTTTTGGCTCAAGTCCTATTTCTCCCAGTATTTCGTATGCTTTTTGTCGATATTGTAAATATCTGTCTTGGCTTACGATGTTGTATTCATGTTTTTTCATTAATCTCCTTTCCAATTATCATCGTCACTTAGTAAAGCTTCTGCGACTGAAAATAATTTGTCTAGTGATTTGTTGAACTTTTCTTTTTGTGAATCGTTCATTCCGTCTGTTTGTTTTCTAAACATAGCGACTAATTGTTGTTCATATTGGTCTTCTTCTGGTTTTTCTCTACCTAGTAGGTAGTCGACTGATACGTTGAAGTAGTCGGCGACAGCTTCCAATCCTTTAGAGTTAGGCGAAGCTTTCCCCCATCGTGCGATAGTTCCGTTAGATAGACCTATTTCTCTTTCTAATTCAGCGAAACTCATATTTTTACTAGTTGCTAATTGTTTGATTATATGAACTGTACTCAAGGTTTTCACATCCTTTTTTTAGCTTTAAAAATTAAAAATAATTAATTTTAAACTTAAAAAAAAGTTGACAAATAAGTTTAAATCTATTATAATAAAAATTAAGCTAGTTATTTAGCTAATAAACAACTTAAATAAAAATAACGTCGGGAAACGTTTGTAACACTAATAATATAGTTTTATTTATTGGTTTATTTAACTATGCTTAAATTTTAGCATAAAAACTTAATAGTTTGTCAATAGTTTCAGTTAAAAACTTTAATTAAAAAAACTTAAGGAGGTGAAATCATGTCAGAGGAATTTTACAGAGAGGTAAAGTATAAACTAGAACTTAAAAAAACAATAACTTGGCTTTCTAATATGGTTGGTATTTCTGTCCCTTACACGATTGATATTTTAAAAGGAAAAAAAGATCACCAAAAAGAAAGAATTGAAAAAAATTGAATACATTTTAAGAGCCGAGGGAATAATTTAGAAAGGAGGAGTGAGATGAAATTTACAATTAAAATAAACAACGAATTTCTATTTTGAATGATATTAAATTGGATAAGTTAATCAGTTATAGCATTGATGCTGATACCAATAGAACAAAAACTCACTATTGAATTAATCGTAGATGATATTGAGATAGATTCAATAGCGAGTGAAAAGGAGTGATTAAAATGCAATTTAACACATCTGAACAAGATGAAGCTTATGAGAAACTTTTTAGCTGAACGTAAATTTTGGGTTTATAAAAAAAGATTTATTTCAACAAGACTGATATTACTGAATATACGCTTAACAAAAAATTGAACCCTGAGATTATGAAATTGGATAATTCATATGATTTAATTCGTAGAGTTAATCAACGTTTAAAAAAATATCATTATGCAAGAATCGAGATGTTTTTACATATTTATAATGATTCGCAAGCGAAAGGAGCTATAAAGAGATGAACAATTTAAAAAGAAGAAAAATTTAATACTTTATACCTTGTGTTAACAACAATAGCTATTTGTACGGCAATTATGACAAGTATTGAGACATCAAGAATATTTGGAGTATTAATCGGGGTAATAATGATGATTTACGTTCGATTTGATGACCGTAGTGTATATTCGTTCCCAGATAATGAGGATGAAGAAGATGAATAAATTGAGAGGATTTGAACTTGTAAAAGGATATGATGGTAAATTACCTGTAATTGCAAATGTTGGAGATGGCGGTGCTGATTTCTACACAGCTGAAAGAGTAATATTAAGACCAGGAACTATTAATAATTTAATTCCTACAGGGGTTAAAGCTTATATGAATGATGGTGAAGTACTTCTGTTATTCGCTAGATCTAGTATGGCAAAGAAGTATGGACTGAGAATGAGTAATAGTGTTGCTGTAATTGATAAAGGATTTTACAACAATAAAAGTAACGAAGGACACATCACTTTTCTTTACGATAACATCACAGACAAAGAAGTTATTATTGAAAAACACACAAGAATAGGTCAAGGAATATTTATACAGTTTTTACCTATTGACAATATCGAAGTGTTGTCACAAGAAAGAACTGGTGGATATGGTAGTAGTGGCAACAAATAATTAAAGGAGGTGATTTAATTTGAAAAGAAACCAAGATGAAAATATTAATAAAAAACAAGTTGGTCGCCGTATTTTAGCTATTAGGAAGCGTAGAAATTTAACGTTAATCGATTTCGCTAAAAAGATTGGAGCTGGTAAAAGTAGTGTGTCTGACTGGGAAAAAGGTTTTCGACTCCCACCAGAAGCGGTCTTAACTAAAATAGCTATCATGGGAAATACTAGTATTGATAAATTGCTTTTATGGTAACGGAAATAATGAAATTGAAGAACTTTATAAAAAGTTTAATTAAACTTCCTAAAAAAAGAGCTTATTGATTTGATGACAAGAGTAAAGGAGGAAAAAGAAGATATAAAAAAATAGCCGTTTAAAAACTACGGCTACTTACACAAATATACAACTTAAAAAAATAACATATTTAGGAGGAAATTGCAAGTGACAAAAAGATAATATTAATCCCAACCACTATAAAGCAGGTGAAATAGAAATGATAGACATAATTCAAGATGTAGTAAAAGATTTTGGCAGTGTGTGTCAAGCTAACATCTTGAAATACGGAATTAGAGCAAACAAGAAACATGATGAACCACAAGACGATATCAAGAAGATAATTAGATATTGTGAGTTTTGGTTGAATGATTTAGAAGGACTAAAAAGCTAGTGGAAAGCGTTCTGAAGAAATAGCTGTATTTGATAAGTTAAATGATTTATTAAATGTTCAAGAGAAAGAGTTTTTTTAAAAAGGTAGAAATATAAGCTGTGTCATGATAGATGGTGCTAAAGTACTAGAAAATATAGTAAAAGGAATACAAAGTAGATTAGGAGATGAAGAAAATGAAGAATAAAAGATTTTCAGACGAAATAGAGGATTTAAAATTCACAAGTAATAAAATATCTGATTGTGTTGATTTTGGAGTGTTTGATTCATTAGAACGCAGAAAAAAATTAGAGAAGCACAAGCTATTCTTGACAACAAAGCTTTTGAAACTGGAGGGGTTTTAAAAATGAGAAAGAATACTGGAGTTAATTTAACTCAAGCAATTAGAAATTATATATATTCTAATCCTGGATGCAGTAAATATGATTTAGTTAACGATTTAGGCTTTCCTTACTCTAAAAATGAGAATGCCTATAAGTAAGCTAAAAAAATAATGGTGAAATTTTAATTGAAGATGGGAAATATACAGCTTTGGAAAGCATAGCATTTTTTTGAAAGGATTATAACCATTCTTCAGAGGAGTTCTCGAGAAGAGGTTATTTGAAGAAATTAGTTGATGTAGTAATAGTTAATATTCACGAATGTACTGACCACAATATTAAAAATTCAGTATATTCAAGAAGGAAGAAGATTATTAAAAAGATTTAAAAATAGGAGATTAAAAAAATGAAATTAATAGTAAATGCAAATATGTCAATCACAAATAAGGATGATATCCTTTTATTAGATGAAATTATAGCTAAATATGGAAGTGGTTTTGAGAATGTAGCAGTTAATGTGGAGCCAATTAATGATTCTCCTGTGCAAACAGTACAGCCTGTACAAACAGTACAAACTGAAGTACCAACACAAACTCAAGTACCAATTCAACAACCTGTTCAATCAGTACCAACACAAACTGTTCAGCAAACAGTACCAGTTCAAGCAGTTCCTGTACAGCCTGTGCAAACTCAACCAGTACAAACTGTAGTGCCTGTTGCTGAAAAAACCTACACTTTAGAAGACTTGCAACGTGCATCAAGCTCTTTAGTTCAAGCAGGAAAAATTCAAATTTTAAAAGGCTTGTTAGAAGAATTTAACTCGCCTGCTCTTACATCAATTCCACTAGAGCAATACGGAGCTTTTGCACTAAGACTAAGAGAATTAGGAGCGGCTATATAATGACTGAAATTAATCACAAAGAAAGGGCTCACGCAAAGCTTAGTGCTAGTGGTGCCAGTAGATGGGCTACCTGTCCTGGTAGCGTGCAAATGGAGGAAGGCATTCCAGACACCGAGTCTGTATATGCAAAAGAAGGAACATTGGCACATGAATTAAGTGAACTTAAGCTAAAGCATTATTTAGATTCAAAAGGCTTTGGCAAGAGGAAGCTTAATGCAGCAGTTAAAAAAATAAAAGAGGATGAATTATATCAAGCTGAAATGGATGGATTCACAGATAATTATGTCGATTTTATAAAAGAAAAAGCTTTAAGCTTTTCATCTAAGCCATATATAGAGATTGAAAAAAGAGTAGATTTTTCTAGCTGGGTGCCTGGAGGATTTGGGACTTGTGACTGTATTTTAATTCACGGATCTACACTTTCTATTATTGATTTGAAATATGGCAAGGGAGTTCCAGTCTCGGCAGAGAAAAATGAACAATTAATCTTATATGCACTTGGAGCTTACAATGCTTTTAGTTTAATTTATGACATCAAAAAAATTGAAATGAACATAGTGCAACCTCGATTAAATAACTATTCAAGTTGGGAAGTTGACCTAACAGAATTGTTATTGTGGGGCGATTACTTCAACGTTCAATCAAGCAAGGCTCTTAAGTGGTGAAGGTGAATTAGTTCCATCGGCTAAGGCATGTAAATTCTGTAAGGCCTGTGATATTTGTTCTGCCAGGGTCGAGAATAATTTATCTCTTGAATCGGAAATACACTTAAATCCTAATGAAATTCCTAGAGATAAGCTATTCGAATATATCTCAAGAGGTGAAGACATAGCGAAGTGGGTTAACGATTTAAAAGCCTATGCCTTGAATCTATGCTTAACTGGTGAAGATGTTAAGGGGCTAAAAGCAGTAGCTGGTAGAACTTCCCGCTCTTGGACTAATCAAGATGAGGCTCTTAAGAAATTAATGGACGGCGGTATTGATGAAGCTATAATATTTGATAAAGTACCGTTGACTTTTACCAAACTTGAAAAAAAGCCCTTGGAAAAAGAACAATTTAACAATTTAGTAGGTGATATGGTCGTCACAAGTACTGGTAAACCTACTTTAGTATTTGAAAACGATAAAAGACCTGCGATTACTGACACAGTAAAAGCAACAAGTATTTTTAAACCAATAAATTAAACAATAAATTAAAACAGAAATTAAGGAGATTTTAAAATTATGACAAATGAAACAACAGCTGTAGTACAAAAACGTGAGATTAAGTTATGTAAATGTATTTAAACCATACTCAAATAACCCAGATTTACCACCAAAATATAGCACTACAATTTTATTGCCAAAAAAAGCGATTTAAATAGTAAACAAAGATTAGATGCAGCAATTCAAGCAGCAGCTCAAAAAGGATTAAATGAGAAATGGAACGGGGTAATGCCTCCTGTAGTTGCTAATCCTATCCATGATGGTGATGGAGTGAAGCAAGATGGAACACCTTTCGGAGATGAATGTAAGGGATGTTGGGTTTTCACAGCCAGTGCAAATGCTGATAGACAACCTCAAATTGTAGATCAAAAATGTCCAACCTATATTAAATCAATCTGAAATTTATTCGGAGTTTATGCGAACGTAGCTATTAATGTTTTCCCTTACATGCATACAGGGAAAAAAAGGTGTTGGATTCGGACTTACACACATTCAAAAAGTTAGAGATGGTGAAGTTTTAGGAGGTGCTCCTGTGTCAGCAGATAAAGTATTTAGTGCATTAGGCGGTGTATCAAATCCTAATCCATTCCCTAATCCTCAACAAGCACAACCTGTTCAGCAGTATCAACAGCCAATTCAACAAGCACAACCTGTGCAGCAGTATCAACAACCAACTCAACAAGGTTCATTTGGAATAGATCCAATAACTGGACTTCCACTTTAATATTAATAAATTACTAAGGGGGGTTAGCCCCCCTAAATTTTTAGGAGGACTATATGCAACATTTGAATATTGATATTGAAACACGAAGTAGTGTGAATATTTCTAAATGTGGGGCTTACAAATATGCTCAATCAGAAGACTTTGAAATTTTGCTATTCTCTTACAAACTTAATGATTCGGAAGTTAAATTGGTGGATTTAAAACAAGGCGAGAAAATTCCAGATGATATCGTTGCTTTATTAAATAATCCAGATTGTATCAAGCACGCATATAATGCTGCTTTTGAATGGTACTGTTTAAACAGGGCTGGATACGAGACGAATATATCTCAATGGAGGTGCACAATGATGCACGCCACTTATTTAGGGTTGCCTGCTGGATTAGGAATGACAGGTAAGGCAATTGGCATAGCTGAAGATAAGAAGAAACTGACAACTGGAAGTAGATTAATTCAGTATTTCTCTGTGCCTTGTAAACCTACTAAAACTAACGGAGGTAGGACTTGGAATGATCCGCATCATGATTTAGAGAAGTGGAAATTATACTGTGAATATAATATGCAGGACGTAGAAGCAGAGTATGAAATTTATCAATATATAAAGGCTTTTGAAGTTCCATCAAAAGAACAAAAACTTTGGGAAATGGATATTCTGATGAACGCTAACGGAGTAATGGTGGATAGAGCATTAGTAAATGGAGTGCTTTCTATCGACTCAGAAAGTACTAATAATTTAACAGAAGAAGCTTTTAAAATTACCGAACTTGAAAATCCAAATAGTGTTAGTCAACTTAAAACTTGGGTTGAAAGTCAATTAGGTGAAGAACTTAATGGATTAACAAAAGATGTTATTTCTGATTTGTTATCAAGAGATACTTTACCGTTGAAAGTTAAAAGAGTTTTAGAGATAAGGCAGCAACTTGGTAAAACTAGTGTTAGTAAATATTCAGCTATGGAGAATGCGATGTGTAAAGATGATAGAGTTCGAGGGCTGTTACAGTTTTACGGTGCTAACAGGACTGGCCGTTGGGCTGGTCGACTTGTACAGGTTCAAAACTTACCTAGAAACTACATCGATACGCTAGACACAGCTAGAGGTTTTGCAAAAGATGGTAATTATGAAGCTTTAAAACTTCTATATGGTAATGTTCCAGACACTCTAAGCCAACTAGTAAGAACAGCATTTATTGCTAGTAAAGATAAGTTTATAATAAGTGATTTTAGTGCTATTGAAGCAAGAGTAATTGCTTGGTTAGCTGGTGAAGAGTGGGTTAATGAAGTATTCGCAACGCATGGTAAAATTTACGAGGCAACAGCAAGTCAAATGTTTAATGTACCTATTGATAAAATCTCAAAAGGTAATCCCGAGTATAGCCTAAGGCAACGTGGTAAAGTAGCAACATTAGCATTAGGATATCAAGGTGGAGAGTCAGCTTTAATAGCAATGGGAGCTGATAGAATGGGGCTTACAAGTGAAGAACTTACCGATATTAAAGTTCGTTGGAGAGATGCTAATAAGAACATTGTCCGCTTATGGTATGCAGTTGGAGATGCTGTAATTCAAGCCATGAATGGCAATGGAACTCAATATGTAAGAGGACTCGAGATTAAACGTGAATGGGATATGATGTATGGGCTTGATTTTTATATCAATTAAATTACCTAGTACTGTTCACTATATTATCCTAAGCCATTTTTAAAACTAAACCAATTTGAAAAAGATGCACTCCATTATTATGGTGTTAACCAAACTACTAAAAAATGGGAAGTTAACTCAACTTATGGAGGAAAGCTAGTCGAGAATATTGTTCAAGCAATAGCAAGAGATTGCCTAGCGGAAACATTGTTAAGATTGTACGAAAAAAATTATGACGTTGTTATGCATATTCACGATGAAGTGGTGATAGATGCTTACGATGATGAAAAACTAGAAGATGTAAATAATATTTTTGGCAGAGCCTATTCCTTGGGCTCCTGGATTAGTGCTAAAAGGTGCTGGATTTGAGACTAAATATTATATGAAAGATTAGAATGGAGGTTAAAAAGTGCAAGCAAATAGATTATTAGGAATTGCTAAGGCAAACCATAGAAAAGCAACTATTTGGCAAAATACAGATATTAGTTGGCTTGACTTTGTAGAAACTTTAAAATCTCCTGTTAGAACTCAAGAGAAATATGATGAATTTCTTAAGCTTAAAAAAAGTCAGAACAAGATGAATTAAAAAGACGTTGGGGGCTTCACAGGTGCTAAGCTTTTTAGATGGTACCGAAGAAAAAGCACCGAACATAATCAGCCGAGATGTTGTTTGTTTGGATTTAGATAACATACAACCTAATATGACTGACGATATTTTAAAGAGAGTAGGTTCGCTTGGATGTACTTCTGTTGTGTATTCTACAAGAAAGCACAGCAATTATACCCCTAGACTTAGGGTTCTTATTCCTCTTGATGAAAGTTGTACTCGGATGAATATGAACCTATCGCTAGAAAGTTAGGTAGTTTATTAGGAATTGAAAATTGTGACCCAACTACGTTTGAAGTTAACAGATTTATGTATTATCCATCATGTTCGGTAGATAGTGAGTACATATTCCAGTTTTATCCTGGTCAATTTTGTAGCCGTGTTGGTGTTCTTAATATGTATGCTGACTGGACTGACATTTCTACGTACTACACGTCCCTGGTCAAGACACTAAACAAAAAAACAACTTTTTAGCTAGGGCAACAAGATCCACTAACTAAAAAAACGGATTAGTTGGTTCATTTTGTAAAGTTTATGATATCACAACTACCATCCAAACTTTTTATCCCTGCTTTGTATGAAGCAACAGCCACTCCCGATAGATACACATTCACAGGTGGTAGTACTTCGGAGGAGCGGTACTATATGATAATAAATTCTTATATTCACATCACGCAACTGATCCATGTTGTACTCAACTTGTTAATGCATTTGACCTAATAAGAATTCACAAATTTAGCAACCTTGACGAGAATGTGAAAGACGGAACGCCTGTAAGCAAATATCCATCATACACAGCTATGAAAAAAACTAGCTCTTGAAGATGCTAATGTAGCAGCTTTGATGAATAGTGAAATGGTACCAACGCTAAAGATGTTTTTTTAAAAATCGTAAGTAACGATGATGAAAAATAATCAAGCTGAAGATGAATTAAACTGGCTGTCTCAACTTGAAAGAAGTGAAGATGGTAAAATCCAAAAGACTATTAACAATATAGTTTTAATACTGGAGAATGACCCAAACTTAAAAGATAAAATCGCAATTGATATTTTTAGCAATAGAGGATTAGTTTTTGGTCAACTTCCTTGGGATAAACATTATGACCCAAACAAAGACCATAGAGATTGGTCTGAAGTGGACGATGCTTCATTCTCTAGGTACTTAGAAACAGTTTATAAAATTACAGGACAGGATAAGCAAGATAAAGCATTATTAATTGTAAGTGATGGTAACAGAATAAACTATGTTGAGCGTTACCTAACATCACTAACCTGGGACGGAGTGCCTAGAGTTGATACTCTTCTTATCGATTATTTCGGAGCTGAAGACAATGCCTTTACAAGGGAAGCTATTAGAAAAAGTTTAGTAGCTGCAGTGGCCAGGGCCATAATTGGTGGAGTTAAATTTGATGTAATGACAATTTTAGCTGGGCCACAAGGAGTTGGTAAGAGTACTTTCTTTTCAATATTAGGTAAAGAGTGGTTTAATGACAGTTTACAAACTTTTGAAGGTAAAGAAGCTTCTGAACTTATCCAGGGAAGCTGGATTGTAGAAGTAGGAGAACTTACCGCAATGAACAGGCATGATACAAACGCAATTAAGCAGTTCTTAAGTAAAAGAGAGGATATCTACAGGGAAGCTTACGGAAGACGTACAAGTAAATATCCTAGAAGATGTGTTTTTTATGGAACTTCTAATGATGATGAATTTCTAAAAGACCCCACAGGAAATAGAAGGTTTTGGCCAATTGATATTTGCTTAGGAGAGATTAAAAAAAGTGTTTGGGATGATTTACCAAATGAGGTTGACCAGGTGTGACTGAGGCTTACGCATTATTTCTAATGGGTGAAAGCTTGCAACTTAGTAAGGAGTACTGAAGAGTTGTACCAATATGGCACGGGAACAGCATAGAGAGGTTAATCTCCGTGAAGGATTAATCAAGGAATTTCTTGACAGTACCTATCTTACTTGACTGGTATTCTTTAGATAAAAACAAAAGGATTTCATTCTTATCCGGAACATTTACAGCCGATGAATCTCAACTTGTATATAGAAATAAAGTATGTGCAGCTGAGATATATGAGGAGTGTTTACGTGGGGATATTAAGTACATGAAACGACAAGAAGCTAAAGAGATAAATCAAATAATTAGTAATATAGTTGGATGGGTTAAGGAGGAAAAAACATCAAGATTTGGAGCTTACGGACCTCAAAAAGGGTTTCGTAGGGTGTAACTTTGGGGTGTAACTTTCTAATTTCAAAGTTACAAATCAAAAAATCAAATGTAACTTTGGTGTAACTTTGAAAAAATACAAAACGTGATTATATCAACGTTTACAAGCATCGAGTGTAACTTTAAATGGCTAAGTTTACACCCAAAGTTACACCACATAAACGTTGATATAATAACTCTAATAAGTATTTTATATATTAATTTGTAACTTTAAAACCTATATATAATATAAAAATAAAGGAATTATAGAAAATATAGGATTATATAAATCTATAATATCTATAATATCTATGTTTTATATACTATATAGGGAAAAATAAAGTTACAAGTTACAAATTTAAAAAAATTGAAAATTGAGAGATGATTTTTGAAAAAGTGGAAATTTTTAGAAAAGCAAATTGAAAAAAATATTTAGTAAAAATTAAAGCAGAAAAAGGGACCTATGTTTAAAAATTTGAATCTCCTGGATATTCAGGAGTGCCAGATAGGATTATTATTTTAAAAAAATAAACCAGTTGCTTTTTGTAGAATTAAAAAAAGACCTGTTGGTACTGATATTCAGCAAGACAAAAAAATTAGTGGAGAGAGATTTTTAATAAATTAGGGCTCAAAAAAAGTTTACAAAGTAAAAAAATAAAGAAGAGGTAGATAAGTTAGTAGAGGAGTTGGTAATGTGAGAGAGTTTATTCCACATAAATATCAATTAACAGCAATTAATCATGTAATCAATGTTCCAAAATGTGGACTATTTCTTGACATGGGTTTAGGGAAGACAGTGTCAACATTAACAGCAATTAAGGAATTAAAATACAATAGATTTCAAGTTAACAAGGTGTTGATTATTGCACCAAAAAAAGTGGTCGAGGGAACATGGTCTAAAGAAAAAGATAAATGGAATCATACAAAAGATTTTAGAGTAAGTCTAGTATTAGGAAGTCAACAAAAGCGAATTAAAGCTTTAAGTGTAAATGCAGATTTATATATTATTAATCGTGAAAATATTCCATGGTTAGTTGATTATCTTAGAAATGATTGGTATTTTGATACGGTGGTAATTGATGAAAGTAGTAGTTTTAAAAAAACAGTCAAAGTAAGAGATTTAAAGCTTTAAAAATGGTACTTCCTAAGATTAATAGGTTGATTGAGTTAACAGGAACTCCTAGCCCAAATGGTGTGGAGGACTTGTGGGCACAAATATATTTACTTGATCAAGGTGAAAGATTAGAGAAATATATCACTCATTTTAGAAATAGATATATGGAGCCGAGTAAGAGAAATAGGAGTCAAATTTTTGATTACAAAGTAAAAGAGGGTGTGTATGATCACATCATAAATAAAAATATCTGATATCTGTATAAGTATGAAATCTGAGGACTATTTAGAACTTCCCTGATTTATCTTACAATGAGATTCCTGTTGTATTAAATGACAAAGCTAGAAAAGACTATGACAAAATGGAACGTGATTTTGTCCTGGAATTGGAAGAAGCAGAAGAGGATATAACAGCAGTAAATGCAGCTGCATTATCAAATAAACTATTACAAATAAGTAATGGTGCAGTATATGATAATTCGGGAATGTATACAGAAGTGCATAATGCAAAAATAGATTCATTTCTTGAGTTAGTAGAAAGTTTACATGGGCGAAGTCTTTTAGTATTTTACAACTTTCAACATGACAAAGAAAGAATTAAGAAAGCATTGGAAAAAAGCAATTTAGTAGTTAGAGAATTAAAAACTACACAAGATGAAGATGATTGGAACGCAAGAAAAATAGATATTCTATTGACACATCCAGCAAGTGCTGCTTATGGACTTAATTTGCAAGAAGGTGGAAATCATGTGTGTTGGTTCGGATTGACTTGGAATTTAGAACATTATCAACAGTACCAACAAGCGACTACACAGACAAGGCTAAAAGGAAAAGGTAATTATTCATCACTTAGTCACACAAGATACGCGAGATGAAGATGTAATGCGAGCTTTAGACAGTAAAGCGGATGTGCAAGAAGAAATATTACAAAGCTTGAAAGCTAGAATTAGAAAAAGTTAAAGAAGGTAAGTAGAAATGTTAGAGAAATTAGTTATAGCAGGAATGATAATTTTAGTTAGTGCTTATTTTGTAGTTCTATTTATTGACGTAAAAGACTATCAAGAACGCAAAGAAAAAGAAAAACAGGAAGCCATAGAGTTAAGGATAAAAAATGCTAGATTAGAAGAACAATTGAAAGCGTTAGATAATGAACAAGCTGAACGAACTAAAAAAATAGCGGAAATGAACGGGATAGGAGGATAAGGAATGATTAAAAAGATATGGGATAACATAGAAATAATACTAATCACATTATATATGTTGTTAGCGATGTTTACAGCTGGATTAGTAGTTGGAACTTACATTGCTAGCGATAATATCGAAAAATTGGCAAATGAAAATATTAGAAAACAAAGGTTAATAGAACAACAAAAAGATCGTATAAGAGAATTACAACTATTTAAGCAACAACAAGAGATTAAAGGCGGACAACCGTTTGAGATATAGGAGGAAATAAATAATGAATTTTTAGAGAAACAGAAGAATTAAAAAGAATTAGGTGTAACGGAGGAGTAGAAGATGAAACGACCAAAAAAATATACGTTGAGAAATACAATAAAGTGTTTGATGTTCAAGAAATTCATTTTGATATAGATGTAGTGTGTTTTGATGATGGAATAAGTGATGAATATATGTCACTCGATTTTGATGAAGTTGAATTTATTTACAATACTGGATATAAAGATATGAACGGTAATTACATCTATACAGGAGATATATTAGAGTGTCAAGGAGAAGCAAATAAATATTATGTTAGAAAAGTTTTAGTTGAGCAAGACGGAGAAAAAGGAATTTCATTACTTAACAAACAACGGGAATTTTGTTTTTAGACTAATTGATATGTTTGATTATGCGGTAATTGGCAATATTTATGAAAAATAAGGATTTATTGGAGGTTAGATAATGAGATGGTTTAAGGAAGGAATAGACTCGATATATTTTTTTGGTTTATTTTTAATTATGTTAGGGTTTAGGATTAACAGTATTTAAAGAAGATAAAAGCCGAGGACACTTTACAAAAAAAGTAGTAATTAAACTACCTAACAATGAAATAGTAACTGGAGAATTAGCAGAGTGGACTACATATGATAATAAAGATACTGTAATGGTTAAGTTAAAAAAACGGAAAAACAATATTTAGGACATTCAAGCGATATTGTTTTTATATAATGATTAGGAGGACTAGCAATGAAAAATGTAAAATTAGGTTTAGTTTTAAAAGAATGCGAACTAATAATTCTTATTGACGCTATGAGAGGTTATCGAGCACATTATGGCAACACCCTAATGCAACGTAACTTATCTAGGAAACTAGATATTTTAAGTGGATTAAACAAGGAAAATGATGAAACAATAAAAAAAATTAAAGATCAACTTATTAAAGATAATTAAGAATAGAATGGATTATGATTGGTATATAGCTGATAAACATGGTGAAGATATGAATTGTACTATGTTTAGAGTGGAGGAATAACAATGAGTGAACAAAAATATTTGAACGTTGAATTTAGAGTTATGTTTAACATGCCAGTAGATGAAGATTTTGATATAGATGAACTATCTGAAGAAGAATTAGAAGAATTAGCGTGTGATTATTTCTTTAATCATGAAGGATGTGATACAGCTAATTATTATGATTTTGAATTTGATATTTAATGGAGGACTAAAAATGACTAACGAAGAACTAGAAAAAGAAGTAAAACGACTAGAAGAACAAATTACTAACTTGAGAATTAAGCTATTAGAAAGTAAGGCGGATAAAAAGCCTTATGAAGTGGAAGTGCCAGAGGATATAGGAACGTACTATACAACGGATATTAAAGGTAGGTTACAAAAACTTGGTCACTACACAAGTGATATGCATGAATATATTTATAAATATGGTGAAGCCTTTGAATTTAGCTTAGGAGCTACACTTTATTATAAAGAAAGAATATTATTAAAACGAATGGAAGACTGGGCAGAGGAACATAACGAAGGTTGGTATCCTGACTGGGAAGAGAGTGACGATAAGTTTTCTATATTATTTTTTTATAATTTAGAAAGTTTTTTTCTATTTACAGTGATTGAATTGTAACTCATTTAACAAATTACCTTATTTCAAGAGCGAGGAACTAGCGCGAGAATTTATCAAGGAATTTGGCGAGGAAATCAAGGAGGTACTTTTATAATGGTGATTGAGTTAGGAGATAACATAACTTTAGTTTTAATTATTGCAATATTTTGTGGTGTGTATATAGCAAAAAAATTCAAAGACGATTAAGGAGAGGTAAAAATGAATAAAAAAACAAGAACGTGATACTAATTTGAAAAAAAGAAATTTTTTTATCAAAAATTATGGTATATTAAGCGTTTAATAGCTTCTAACGAAGAGAAGATTAAAGATAGAAGATCCATGTTAAAACATAACATTAAGCCTATTGATTATGCAAAAAGAGCAAATCAAAGGTGGCAACAAATATAGTTGGGATAATTTAATTTATGAAATCGATAATTTAGAACGTGAAATTATTGATAATACTGTAGAGCTAGTCAAAAACAGAAAGAGAAATATTTGACTGTATTAAAAAAACGTTGAAGATTTGCAATATAGATTATTATTACAATATCGATACTTTGATTGCAAGGAATGGTTGGAGATTGATCATTTATTAAAAAAATTGAAGCTAATACGAGAAACAGAAAACATTCCGAAGCACTAAAAAGCAGTTAAAATTGACAAGTTTTTTTCAAAAAAAGTAAAAAAAGATAAAACAAAGTAAAAGGAGATAAACAAAAAGTAAGTAGGTAAGTGCTATAATAGTAATATAAGATTTTAGGTAGAGGACTCCTGGATGTTAGATATTAATTTTTAAATTTTTTTACAAGCTGATGTGAATGCCAAACTTTTTTTATTTTTTTTGTATTATATCTCTACCTAAAATCACCTATCATAAAAACTTCCGAGACAGTTTAACGACTGTCTTTT
>BNJT01000360.1_pt1 | contig 40559 bp, 57 predicted proteins | sample 8540491 | NCBI WGS metagenome assembly BNJT01 (sample SAMD00202455, study PRJDB9452) | human saliva metagenome | host: Homo sapiens | reverse complement strand
TCAAGTTATAAGAGGTAATAAATAAATATATAGAAGATTATAAAAAAATTTATATGGTATCTCAGTTGATTTTTATACTAATTATGAAGGTGGTAAAAATGATAATTTCGATATTACACTTTATCGAATAATTTAAGAGTCATTATCTAATATAAAAACGACATTCTGGAGCTACAAAAAGTAATTGTTAAGCTTTTACGGTAATTCAGATTATATTATTTTGAGTATAGCAGATAATGGTATTGGATTAACAAAAGAACGTGTAGCATCAGCCAAAAAAAGAAGGACGATTAGGAATATTTGGTATCCAAGAGAGAATTTTTGGATTTTTTTCTGGAGAATTTAAGGTACTTAATAATAAAAAAAGTACTCTACAATATTAATGTGTAAGTTTAAAAACAGAGACAATAGAGGAGAAGTCTAATGAAAAATACTATTGATTGATGATCATAAACTGATAAAAAAATAGGGATTAGAGTTTTGTTAGAAGACAATAAAAAAATTTAGTTTAATTGATGATTGTGGGAGTAAAGGTGAATTTTTTTAGAAAAAAATTAGCACTACTGAATATAATTTATTTATTTGTGATATATCATTACCTGATGGAAGCGGTTATGATATATTAGAGATTATAAAAGAGAAAGATTTAGATGCTAAAGTTATAATACTAAGTATGTATGAAGATAAATCATATATAAAAAAAGCTTTTAAAATGGGAGCTTCAGGTTATGTAACAAAAAGTACAGCACATGAGGAAATTTTAAAAGCTATTGACGTAGTAATGGAAAAAAATGAAATCTACTTAAATGAAAAGTATGCTACAATTTTTTATGAATTATATAAGGCAGATAAAGAAATAGAACTTAGTGAACGAGAAAAAGAAGTCGGAAAAATATAGTTGAGGGATATACTTTAACTGATATTGGAGAAAAAAACTATTTTTTTGAGTGTAAAAAAACAGTAGATACATATAAAAAAACGACTTATGGAAAAAAACAAATACTAAAAAACGAAGTGAGTTAGTTGAGTATTTAAAATCTAACTTAATGTTATAAAAATAAGAGGATCTCTATCAGATAATTTGATAGAGATCCATTTTTTATTAATCTTCTAATTGTTTTGATGTTTTCTTGAATAATGTTAAAGCAATGAATACGAATGCTAATACACAAAAAAAGCTATTAATGCGTAGAAACCTCCGTCCCATCCGAATACATCAACAAGTTTACCCATAACATAACCAGCACTTGCTGATCCAAGTAGGTAACCGAATAACCCAGTAAGACCAGTAGCTGTTCCTGTAGCAACACGTGGAACAAGGTCAGCAGCTTGAAGATCAATCATCATAACAGGTCCGTAGATTAAGAATCCGATAGCTACTAGACAAATGTTATCTACAAGTGGGTTACCTGGAGGGTTTTTCCAGTAAACGAACACTGCAATAAGTACTCCTGTTAAGAATAATAACATTGGAGGAGCACGGTGCCCTTTGAATACTCTATCACTTAAGTATCCACTTGCTAACATTCCGAAGATACCAGCATATTCATATAAGAAGTAAGCCCAGCTTTGTTTATCAACAGAGAAGTATTTTTACTTCTTTTTAGGTAAGTAGGAGCCCAGTCGATAATACCGTAACGTACGAAGTATACGAATACGTTAGCAACTGCGATAGCCCATAAATATTTGTTATTAATAATGTATTTAAAGAAAATATCTTTTGCAGATAAAGTGTGAGCAGACTCAACTTTTTCTACGATTTTTTCTCCTCTCCATTCATCAACTGGAGGTAAACCTTCAGACTCTGGAGTATCTTTCATTAAGTAGAACATAATAACTGCTAAAAATAATAGCAATAATTGCAGGTAGGTAGAATAGTGATTGCCATGCACCAAAAAAAGAGAAAGTCCTAATAATGCAAGAGGTCCAATTAATCCACCACCAAGGTTGTGAGAAACGTTCCATCAGCTTCACCAAGCTCCACGTTCTGACGTAGAGAACCAGTTAGTCATAGTTTTTTTGCCCCAGGAGTGTATCCCATACCTTGGAACCAACCATTAAGTGCTGAAAGAACAATCATAAATGTTAATGAAGAAAGCACTGCAGGTACTAGACCAAAAATTAAGCTGACAGCAGCAGAAGCAACTAATCCAATAGTAATAAAGTACTTAGGATTACTTCTGTCTGAAACATTACCCATAACAAATTTACTGAAACCATAAGCAAGAGATAGAGCAAGTGAAACTTTCCCTAAATCAGCTTTAGTGTAACCGTATTGATCGATTAAATAAGGGACAGCAAGTGAGAAGTTTTTTTCTAATTAGATAGTACGCTGCATATCCAATAAATACTCCTGAAAATACTTGCCATCGAAGTCTTTTATATTCAGCATCAGTACGAGAACTGTCGATTCTCGGTTTTGGTGCTGAAGCTTTTAAAAATGAAAACATATAAATTTCTCCTTCACTTCAATAATTTAGTATATTAAATTTTTTGTTAGAAGGAATGACGTCAATCTTCTTGAATAAATTTTTTTACTTTTTTTAAAAAGTATTCAACTTATAATCCTTATTATATAGTGATAAAAAAACGTCTGTAAATGCTATTGTATAGAGTTTTTCATCTTTTAGAAAAATCCCCTACACCACCTGTAGGAAATTTTCTTACAAGTCAACTGTTGACAAAAGATTATTAAAGTTATATAATTGACTAATCAATCATTGATTAGTCAATTATGTTTTTTTAAAAAAAGGAGTACGGTATGGATGTTAAAAGAATGTATAGAGCTATTGTATAATCTAAAAAAATATTAGATAAAAAAACTGTTAGATTTATTTGAGAAAAATAGGTATTAGTTTAACTAGATTTCAAATTATAAAAATATCTGCATGAAAGTTCTTTTTGTACATCAAAGCAAATTTCTCAAACTTTAGAAATAGATGCTGCAGCAGTTACTAGACATATCAAAAATATTAGAAAAATGAAGGTTATGTAGTAAAACGTCGCAATGAGAATAATAATAGAGAAATTTTTAATAGAACTTTCTGAGAAGGCAATTGAGGATATATATCGATGTGAACAAGAAACAAATGTTCAAGATATTATAGGTAATGAGTTTACTGAGAAAGATTTAAAAGACTTAGTCATCCTGTTAAATAAATTTAATAAAAAAATTTTTAAATAAAAGAGGTATAAATAATGAGTGTATTATCAACAGTATTAGTAACGTTAGTTGCATTTTTATTTTTTTATATTATGTATTTAGAAACATTTGCGACAGATTCTGAAAGTACAAGTAGAGTATTTAATATTCCGCAAGAAGAATTAAAAAAATCAAGTTTGAATACATTGTTTAAAAAAATCAAGGTGTATATAATGGTTTATTAGGAGTAGCATTGCTATATGGAGCATTTTTATCAAAAAAATCCAGTAGAAATAGTAGCGATGTTATTAATTTATATAATTTTAGTAGCTATATATGGTGGTTTAACTAGTGACAAAAAGATTATTTTTAAAAACAAGGTGGGTTACCAATTTTAGCACTTATTTCATTATTATTTTAATTTGTAAAGGAGCAAGATTAATATGAATAATACGGCAGTAATAATAGGGGCAACCGGAGCAGTAGGAAATGAAATTTTTAAATGAAGTAATAAAAGCAAGATTACTATAACAAAGTTTATATACTAGGAAGAAAAATCAATAGAAAAAGTTTACAGATAATGAAAAAAATCAGAAAAAAATAGTAGTTGATTTTGAAAAATCTTGAGTTCAATACTGATATTCTAAATAATTCTGATGTCTTTGCTGCACTAGGAACAACGATAAAAAAATTGCAAAAAAACAAAAGAAAAATCAGAAGAAAAATAGATTTAGATTACACAGTTAATTTTGCAAAAATTATGTGAAGGAAAAAGTTAAAAAGCTTTTAATGTAGTTTCAGCTTTAGGAGCAACAAGTAAGTCTAAGAATTTCTATACTTCAATAAAGGGAATGTTAGAGGATGAATTATCTAAATTGGATTTAGGTGCCTTAAGAATATACAGACCTTCATTATTAATTGCTAAACGTGATGATAAAAGAGTAGCAGAAGAGTTATTTATGAAACTAGCTCCAATTTTCAAAAAAAGATTTTGGTAGGTAATCTTGGAAAATATAAACCTATTGAAGTTGAAGTCCTTGGTAAGGCGATAGTAAGAAAAAGCAATTAATAATAAGAATAGTGGTATATACCATTATGCTGATTTCATAAAAAGAATAGTATAAGAAAACAAGCTCCAAAAATAAAAAAATTTTTGGAACTTATTTTTTTACTTAATTTCAACATTTACTTAGGTTTATAATTTAATTTATAAAAATCACCCTATTAAAAAAATAATAATCATTCTCAACAAAAATGCTAGTATTATTCTTTATATTGTAATAAAATATACTTAGACATTTATTTTAATAGGAGTGAAAGCAGATGAAAAAAAGAAGCTGGTCATAAGTTTTTTTGAAAAAAACTAGGAAAAAAACAAAAATTACGTCCAGGTGGAGTTAGAGGAACTAATTTTTTTACTAGCTCACACGGACTTTAAAGAAGGGATATAGTTTTAGAAGTTGCATGTAATAAAGGAATAAATCTAATAGAATTAGCAAGAAAAATATCCAAAAAAACAGTATTTGTTGGAATAGATGTGGATAAAGATGCAATACAAGAAGCTAATGAAGAATTATCTAAATATCAGTATAAAAATATTAAATTTCTAAAAGCTGATGCTTTTAGAATGAAATTTGCCGACAATACTTTTTGATTACATAATTAATGAGGCCATGCTTACAATGTTTAGTAATAAGAGTAAAGAAAAAAAGCACTTAAAGAATATTATAGAGTATTAAAAACCAGGCGGATTACTTTTTAACCCATGATATTGCATTAGTGCGTAATTATGAAGGGACAAGAAAGCAATTATCTGCAGCGATTAATATTAATGTGTTTCCTTTTACCAAGAGTTGAATGGAATCAAATATTTTTCAGAAGTAGGTTTTTCAACAGTTAATTCTCTTCAAGATGAATTAACACTCATGGATCCTAAAGGGATGATAAAAAGATGAAGGTGTAACTAATACTTTAAGAATACTGAAAAAAATGGCTTAAAAATCTGAGAATAGAGCGCAGTTTATTAAAAATGAAGACAACGTTTAGCAAATTAGAAAAAGATATGAATTTTTATTTGTTTTATAAATAAAAAAAGTACTATAATTAAGTTGTAAATAATTAAAAAAATAAAAAGGAGAAATGACATGGAAGTAGGAACAATTTTTTTCAAGATAAAGGTTTATTAAAAAAACATGATAGATTTAAATTAGTAAAAAAAGTAGGGAAAAAAAGGCGATTTAATCGCTAAAACACAACCACCCAGAAGCATTAGTGATTTTTTTACTGTGGTGAAAGGTGAGGTGGAGGTTCATTTGAATGATACTGAAATTCACAAAGTAGAGCCAGGAAAAGTTCTTCACTTTGATGGGGATAACTTTATTAATGCAGAATTTTTAACTGATGGAGAAGTATTTGTTACTTTAGTGACAAAAATAATAATAAAGAATAATTAATATAACTATAAATTTCATACGTTTTTTTATACAATCTAAATTACTTAAGGGAGGAAAAATATGTTAAAATCAGGTTATATTAATAGGAAGACTGGTAAAAACCAGAATTACGAGAGAGTGAAAATGGGAAGAATTATTTAAAAAGCAACATTGGCTGTTCAATCGGATTTTAGAAAAAAAGATGGGGAATATGAAACTGATTTTCTGGAATTTACAGCATTTGGAAAAAGTTGCTGAAAAACACAGCTAAAGTACTGTGATAAAGGCAGTTTATTAAATGTTATAGGGACATTGAGTAACAATGTATATAAAGATAAAAAAATGGAGTAAATCATTATCAGATGTCAATAATTGCTACTAAAATTTCGTTTTTAAGTAGAGGTAATAAAAAAAGAAGAAAAAAACAAGCTGACGATGTATTCGTTTTAGGCCAATAAATATAAGTAGTAATTTAGATTGTTAAAAAAATCTTTAATGTAGTTAATTCTGCATTAAAGATTTTTGTAAAGGTTAACATTTTTGTATTGCTTAAGCCCACAAAAAAATAGTAAAAATAATTAGTGTGAATTTTTAAAAAAACTAGAATATAAGGAGTATAAATTTTTGAAGAAATATAAATTATCAATATTTTTTTAGCGAGTACGGTGTTAGGAGGAGTGGGAGCAATTTATTTATCTACTGAAACAAACCATGCATCAGCGGCTGAAGTAAAAAACAGAAGTAGTAGCCCCAGCTAATACTAATGAAAAATAGTGGAACACCAAATACAGGAGCAACAAACACTCAATCGGTTGCACCAAAAAAAGTTGAAAAATATAGGTGAAGTTCAAGGAGAAAGTCATCAGAGTCCTTTAGTTGGGCATGAGGTAATAATTAATAATGTTGTTGTTACTAAAACAGATAAAACAGGGTTTTATGTACAAGATAAGGTTTCTGATAATAATCCAAAAAAACATCAGATGCAATATATGTTAAATCAGAAGATAAGGTAGAAAAAAAGGTGAGTTATTAAAAAAATTCAAGGAACTGTCAAAGAAGGTTATATGGAAGAATATGCTGTAAAAACCTGGTCAAACTTTTAAAAGCTCCGATAGGGAGTTTAACAGTAACTCAAATTGTTAATGCTACTATTACAAAAACTAGGTGTAGGAACATTACCAGATCCAGTGGACATCTCAGAAAAAAATGCCAAAAGATATAGTGGACAAGACGCCTACAAAAAATATGATCCTGAAAATGAGGCTTTAGATTATTTTTGAAAGTTTAGAAGGAATGCTTGTAAAAGTTAACAAACCTAAAGTATTAGGGTCCACAATACAAAGGGGATATTTATGTATTACCAGGCAACTATAGAGGACAAAAAAATTAAATAATATAGGGGAGTAAACCTTCGCCCAGGAGTTCAAAAACACTGAAACTATAGCCATTACAGTGGGCAATAAATTTATAGCAAAAAGCTAAAGATTATTTTAATGAGGATATTTCAGGTGTAGTTACATATAGAAATAAAACATTCAAAAATTGATCCAAATAATATTCCTAGCCTACAAGATGGAGGATTAAAGCGAGAAATTTCAAAAATATATCCATCTGAAGATAAATTAACAATAGCTTCGTATAATATTGAAAATTTTTCAGCAAATAATAATGGTCATGATGAAACACCAGAAGAGAAAAGTAGATAAAATTGCAAATTCATTTATAAAAAGAAGTACATAGTCCAGATATCATTACATTAATAGAAGTTCAAGATAATAATGGTGGGATTAATGATGGAACAGTAGATGGAGTAAAGAGTGGGGAAAAAAACTAGCTGAAAGAATTAAAAACTTTAGGAGGTCCAGAATATAAATATACTGAGATAGCCCCAGTTGATGGAAAAGATGGGGAAAACCAGGAGCTAATATTAGGGTAGCATATTTATATAATCCAAAGAGAGTTACATTAATTGGGAAAGAAAAAGGGGGAAGCGAAGAAGCTGCACGTTTCGTAAATGGTCATTTAGAGAAAAACCCTGCTAGAATAGACCCAACAAACAAGTATTTTGAGAAAGTTAGAAAAATCATTAGCTGCTGAATTTGAATTTAAAGGTGAAAGAATAATAGTTATTGCCAATCACTTGAAATCAAAACTAGGTGATGACGCAATATATGGTTCTAATCAGCCTGCAGTAGAGAATACTAAGGAAAAAAACGTATAGAGGAAGCTAAAATTATAAATGCTTTTTGTTAAAGAAGGTTTACGTCAAAAATCCCAATTTGAAATTTGTACTTACCGGAGACTTTAATGATTTTGAATTCTCAGATAGTGTTAAAATGATTGTAGGAAATGAGTTAGTAAATTTAATGGAAGAGCACGATACTGGAGATAGATATTCATACTTTTTATCGTGGAAGCAATCAAAGTTTAGATAACATTCTAATTTCAAAAAAATATAAAAAGACAAGGTTGTATTTGCACCTGTTCACATAAATGCATCGTTTATGGAGGAACACGGAAGAGCATCAGATCATGATCCTGTGGTGGTACAAATAGATTTTTAGTAAATCTATTTATGCCCTGCCTATAGAGGAAAAAAACTAATTTATTACAAATTATAAAGGAGGATTCTGTAGTCCCAACCTCAACAATTTCAGGAGGTTTTTGATACTAGAGGAGAAACTGCTACTAGTGTTGAAAAATCAGCAAAAATCTGATAAAGGAATCTAGAAAAAGATACAGTAATTATAGAAAAAAAGTAGAAAAAAAGCTACACTTCCGAAAAACAGGTTTAAATTCATCTAGTTCATTTGGTTTAGCAATATTCGGTGTAATTGCAGCGTTCTTCTTAGGTAGAAAAAAACGTAATAATTAATATAATAAAAAGATAGTTATAAATAAAAAGTCAACTCTATATAGTGGAGTTGATTTTTTTATAAATAAAAGCTATTAGGAGTATAATTAATAGAGAAAAAAACTAGAAATATGATAAAAATTTTTATAGTTAATCAAAAATAATGATTGAGGAGTTTTTAATCATGAAAAACAATGTTATTTATTGATGGTCTTGAAGTATTTGCTAATCACGGATTATTTGAAGAAGAAAAATAAACTAGGGCAAAAAGTTTATTTTTGATATTGAGTGTGAATTGAATTATAAAAAAAGCATTATTTAGTGACGAAATGACAGATAGTGTTAGTTATGCTGATATAGCTGATGTAGTAGTCAAAATTGCTACTGAAAATACATTTAATCTACTAGAACGTTTAGCAGGTGAGGTGCTTAAAAATATTTTTGATAGTTTTACTGAAATCGAAAATGTAAAATTAAAAAAATTAATAAAACCAGCAGCACCTGTAAGACATCATTTTGAAAAAAATGTGGTGTAGAAGTAAAAAAATATCGCGTGAGGAGTTCTATAGATTATAATGATTATTTTAGCATTAGGAACCAATATAGAACCGAGAGAGCAATATTTAAAGGATGCACTAAGAAAACTTGAAGAAAATAATATGAGAATTATTTTAAAAAGTAGTGTATATGAAACTCCAGCTTGGGGAGGAGTAGCTGATAAAAACTTTTTTTAATATGTGCATAGAAGTAGAGAGTACTTTAGATGCGTATACACTTCTTGATACGATTCAAAAAAATAGAACTTGAGCTAGGTCGCGTCCGTAAAGAACATTGGGGAAATAGAACTATTGATATAGATATAATTACATTCAACGATTTAGTTTTTTTAATGATGAAAGATTGATTGTTCCTCATAAATATATTCACGAGAGAAATTTTGTATTAGCACCATTAGTAGAGATGTATGGAGAAATTGAAATATCAGGAATGAATATTAAAGAATCACTTGAAAAAAATTAATGAACCGATTAAAAATTTTTTTAAAAAGTAAATTATAAGATGAAAGGATAAAGAATGTTTAAAATTAGAGAAATTGAAATTCCTAATAGAGTAGTATTAGCGCCGATGGCTGGTGTTTGTAATGCTGCTTTTAGGCTTACTGCAAAAGAATTTGGTGCAGGATTAGTATGTGCGGAGATGGTTAGTGATAAAGCTATTTTTATTTAACAATAAAAAAACAATGAATATGCTTTTATATTGATCCAAGAGAGCGTCCATTAAGTTTACAAATATTTGGTGGAGAGATTGATACTCTTGTAGAAGCGGCAAAATATGTTGATAAAAATACAGAAGCGGATATTATTGATTTAAATATGGGTTGTCCAGTGCCAAAAATTACTAAAGTCGATGCTGGTAGTAAATTATTATTAGATCCAGATAAAGTTTACGAAGTAATTTCTAGAATCGTTGATTCAGTATCTAAAACCAGTGACAGTAAAAATGAGAATGGGTTGGGATGATGAACATATTTTTGTAATGGATAATGCACGTAATGCTGAAAGAGCAGGAGCAAGTGCAGTAGCTATTCATGGAAGAACAAAAGTTCAAATGTATAGTGGAAAAGCAAACTGGGATGTTATTCGTGATGTAAAAAAAGAATTAAAAATCCCGGTAATTGGTAACGGAGATGTAACAACTCCAGAATTAGCAAAGAAAATGTTAGACGATACAAACTGTGATGCAGTAATGATTGGTAGAGCGGCATTAGGAAATCCATGGATGCTATACCGTACAGTTAAATATTTAGAAACAGGTGAATTAACACCAGAACCAACACCAAGAGAAAAAATTGATGTTTGTCTACTTCACTTAAGAAGACTTATGGAAATCAAACCAGAAAAAGTAGCTGTTCATGAGATGAGAAAACATGCAGCATACTATATGAAAGGTATTAAAGGTGGAGCAAAAGTAAAAAAAGAGCTTAATTACCTAAATACATATGAAGAGATGGAAAATCTGTTTGGTGAATTTTTAGATTTCTTAGAGTCTAATGAAAAACCTCAAAAGAAAGAAATAATACTTTAATTATAAAGTGGATATCAAAAGAATCTAGTCATTATTAATTTAATATGTTATAATTATCGTAGAAAAAATTGAGATAGGACGGGGAACAATGGTAAGAAAATCAAAAGTAATAGCAACTTTAGGACTTAACACTGATAGTATTTTAGAAGATATTATCACAAGTTCTGTAGACGCAGTTTTAATTGATACGTATTATGGTTCTGAAGAGGAGAATGTAGAACGTATTAAAAAGAGTAAAAAGAATTAAGAGAAAAAAATTAAATAAAAAAATACAGCGATTATATATGATATAGATCATATATATGCACAAAGCAAATACAAACTTATAAAAATTGATGAAAATAACGTTGATTTTGCGTGTGCTAACGATGTTGATTTTATTGCATGTCCATTTGTAAGTAATTTGGATGAAATTAAAAAGGTTAAAGATATACTGGAAAAAAATAATAAAAAAGATATTGGATTAATAGTAAAAGTAGACTGTAAAGAAGCTTATGATAACATTGATGAGATTATAAGTTTTGCAGATTCAATTATGATTAATCGTGATGAATTAGGGGTAGAAGTACCATACCAAGACTTACCTAATGTTCAAAAAGAAATCATAAGAAAAGCAAATGACAATACTAAAAAGTAATACTAACAACTCAAATGTTACACTCTATGATATATAATCCACGACCAACAAGAGCTGAAGTATCTGATGTTGCTAATGCGATTATAGACGGAGTAGATGCAGTGATGTTAATAGAAGAAACTGCGATAGGGAACTATCCAAAAGAAGCTTTAGAAACTATTGATCGCATTATAAAATATGTTGAATCTCAAAAATTCACTTACAGAAAAATGATGTAAAAAAATAATGATCAAAAAATGAGTATAGCCCACGCTATTTCGATATCTACAAAACATATTATTGATTCTCTAGATGTGAATAATATTGTAACTTATACTAAGTCAGGTTCAACAGCGAAATTCATAGCAAAATATAGACCAAAAGTACCAGTTTTAGCCGTTGTACCAACAAAAGAAAAAGCTAGAAAATTAGCTTTAACTCGTGGAATAACAACATTTATTGAACCTAAAACTTTAATGATGGACGAAATGTTAGAAAATGCTGCTCTTTATTCAAAAGAATCAGGATTAGCTAAAGAAGGAGATTATATTCTAATAACTGCTGGGCAACCAGATTTAGGAAAAGAAAATACTCCACCGACAGACTTCGTAAATGTAAGAAGAGTATAAAAATAAAGCCAGTTAGAAATTTCTAACTGGTTAATTTTTTTTATCATTTTTAAGAGCGAAGTAACTAATTATAGTACATATTAACATAAGTATAGTAGTTATATAAAAAGGTGTAATATATTTTTCTAACCTGAATATTTCAGGAAGTTTAGTTAGTACTACAGGTGTTAAAAATAACTCCAATATTTCCACCAAACTAAAAAAATAACACTTGTAGCAAAGTTTATATATTTATTCTCTAACTTTTTAGAAATATAAAAAGAAATTAAAAGACATAGTACCAACAAAGCTAATACCTATTAAAATAGCTCCTATGGTAAACAATATTGAACTCTGGAAGATTGCAAAAAATAAAAACTACCACAAGTCATAAATAACAACATAATTGAAAGTGTTAGATTTTTTTAAATTTCTTAACTAATTCACCAAATAAAAAAATCCTGAAAAATATACCACTAATAGCAAGTATTGTTAGTAAATTTCGTGAAACCTCTGGATGTAGATGATATTTTTTTCAACAAGTAGAGTTGGAATTTTTTTATAGTAGCTCCCATATATGAAAATACCAACTAAAAAGTGTTAGTAGTGTTAAGATGATTGTTTCTTTTATGGAATTTGATGCTAATTTGTTTACTTTCATTATTTTTTTAGGGTTTGGGACAAATACTAAAAATAAAAACGAATATTGGCAGTGCTAGGGCATAAACTAGGAAAGTATATTGCACACCATATACAATTAAATACCCTGAAATAAATGTAGTTAGGGGCTTTACCAATATTTAAAAAATGCAGTACGCATTCCTATCATAGTTCCACGAGTATCTTCATCAAAAAAAGTCACTAATCATGCTAATTGATAAAGAATTGAATAATCCAATTCCTGCACCAAGAAGTAATCTACTAATAAAAAAACAATTTTTAAAATTAGTTGTGAAAAACTGGTACTAAAGCCAAAGATAAAAAAATTATAGCTAGCCCAAGTAAAACTGTATTTTTACCAATTCCTTTAATAATAAAAATTACTCAATAGCACAAATACTGTAATCATCATAGCTGGAATAGTTGCTAATGACTCAACAGAAGCTAATCCTATATTTGGATTTTTGAGAGTTATATAATCTGAATAAATTAGGGATAGCGGGTGATATCGCTAGATGTGACATTAGTAATATTGAGATACTAAGCAAAGAAAAATTTGGCTAATGAATTTAATTTCATTGTATTCTCCTTTAAATATGTTCTCCTAGAAATACTAAGAGGTTTAATCTCATACTATACAAGTATAAGAAAAATAAAAAGGTGTCAAGAAAAGAGAATTAAATCATAAAAAAATATTATGAAAAAATAGGATAGGAAAAATAAGAACGGAATACTCTTGCCAATAAGTATATAATTAGATAAAATATAATTAATAATAATTTTGAGAGGTTTTGATAAAATGGCAAAAGTAGAAATTAAAAGAATAGTTATGGATATGGTAGATGAAAATTGCTATATTATCTATAAAGATGGACGTGGACTTATTGTTGATCCAGGAGAAGGGTTTGAAAGAATACAAAAAGCAGTAGAAGAATTAAATGTAAAGATTGAAGCAATATTATTAACGCATGCTCATTTTGATCACATTATGTCTTTAGATGAATGTAGAAAAATATTATAATGTACCTGTATATATTTCTGGTCATGAGCGTGATTGGTTAAGTAATCCAGATTTCAATGGAGCAACATCATTTAGATTAAGAAGAGCACCTATAACAGATCCAGCAGAATTTGAATTTGAAGAAAACAAAAAGTATGAATTAGCAGGTATGGAATTCACTGTATTACCGACACCTGGACACTCACCTGGTGGGGTTTCATTTGATTTTGGTAAATTTATAGTAGTAGGAGATGCCTTATTTAGAAGTGGATTTGGTCGTTATGATTTATATGGATCAGATTTTAAAGCTTTAAAAAACTCATTAGGAAATGTACTTTTTAAATTAGATGGTGCTAAAATAGTCTATCCAGGACATGGTGATGAGACTACTATAAAACGTGAGCGTGATTTAAATCTTATTAGATATTAATTATAGTAAGGGGGAAGTTTATGAGAAAATATATAGGGAGATTGTATGTTGATTATCTTTTCTTTAATATTTTCGTAATAAGCATGATATGTATCGTGCTTATTTCTGTGATTTTTAAAGTTATAGGTTTTGACAAAGTGTTTGGTGTAGGAATCTATCTTATTATGTGGATACTTTTAGGGTTAGTATTTTCAAATCACTGTGTAGTTGTAATGCTAAGGGACAAGTATGAATACAATACTTTTTTTGAAATTACGGATGAACATTTTAAATTAGCTTCAACCTCAATATATACATTCTATAAGTTGGAGAAAGTTGCACCACTGAGAAATATTTTTAGATTATACAATTAAACAAAATATATTGTCCAAGAGGTTTAACGTATTTAGGGTCAATATTAACTGTGGTTCGGATAAATTAAGTTTTTTTATATTTCAGGTAAGGATATTATTCAGTTAGAAAAATAACTTGCTAAAAAAATTTTTAGAAAAATAACCTTAATTATAGGAGGTATAAAGATGAATAATATAAAAAAGTCGAGTACATCCTTTGGTTATTATCGATACTCTAATAAAGGGATTGAAATTAAATGGAATTCTTATATTATTAGCATTAAAAGAGCAAAAACTGGAAACTTAACTTACTAATTTTTGCAGGTATTTTATTGCTAATAGTAGTAGACATATTTGATTATTTTTTTAAAGAGTTATGAAGTTCGTGATGGTGCTTTTATTTACACGACAGGAATAATAAATAAAAAAAGTAAAGAATATAAATTTGGAAAAATATCCAATCGATTGACACTAGTTCAAATATATTGTATCAATCATTTGATTTGCTTTCGGTAGATATAAATCTTGTTGGGGATAATATTAAGATAAAACCTTTAAAAAAGGATGTTGCATTATTCTTAATAGAGATACTAAATAAAATTAGGAAGAGTGAAGAATGTACTTTTTCTTGAAGAAGAAAAAAAGTAGAAATAGCTCAAAAAAAGAAATATTAAAAATTATCAGTAAAAAGACCTTGCATTTTATGGTTTGTTGAGAGTTAGGTTTTTTGCTGCTTTAGGTTTAATACTTGCATTTAATGACAAGATTCGAGATGTATTTAAGTATATTCTTGGAAATGAAGCTTATTTTGATAAACTACTTCAAGAAAATGCCAAGTCAGTTATTGGTGATATAAAAGTTTTTAGTTTTAACAATTGGAATTTTTTTATGATATTAGTAGTGATAGCTTCAATTATTCATACGATTGTAAAAATATTATAACTTTGTTCTTACGACGAAAAGAAAAATAATTTACTGTGTAAATATGGATTATTGAATAAGAAGTCGCTTATTATTGATATTGATAGAATTCAAAGTGTAAAAATTAATATATCCTTTACGTTATCGTTTCTTTGGTTTAGCAAAGTTATCTGTTGAAACTTTGACTAATGATGTATCAGAAGATTTAAGTGAAAAAAAATCTACGATAGACGTATTGCCTCTTGTGAAAAAAAGATTTTTGCACGAAACTTTGTAAAAAAATAATCTAAGTATTGATTTAGAATACTATGATAATGTAGAAGGGAGAAAATACAATCAAAGGCAAGAATAGCGATGTATCGTTGGAGTTTGTTTAATTGTAGTTTTTTACCAACAATAGTGCTTGCAATTTTGTATTTTTGCGAAGATTGATTTGAAACTTGAGTACATAATATTAGGTTCAGTTGCTTTCTATCTTGTTTTAGTTTCTTATAGTATTTTAGTGAAAAAAATTATATGTTGAAGTATAATGAACTTTCTTATGATAGATATTACTTTAAGAATACATTTATGAGGGCAGTTAACAATAATTACGGAATTAATCAAAGTGAAAAAAAGTAGGAACTATAAATAGTAGAACGAACCACTTTATGAACAAAAGAGATCTTGCTCATTTATCGATAAATTCTATTGGGATAAATTCAGATATTAATTTAAGGTATTATGATAAAGGATATAAAAGAAAAAAATTAGAAAGAGATTTTTATAATTTTGGAGGTAGGTTATGAATAGAATATTTGATTATGTAATTTACCATCGAGGGCGGTACAATATTTAAGAATACACTACGGGATATATGCTATATTCCTTTTACTACCAGTTATTGGTAAATGTGTATTTGATTATTTTACAGATGAAATAAATTATAAGTTTTTAGTTTTTAAGTATATTAACAATAGTAGTAATATACTATATAGTAGCTTCAATTCTTCCTCCACTAGTAATTAGAAATTATTCTTATGAGGGTAGATGAAATGGGAGTATCGAAAGTTGAAGGAATATTATGTAAAAAAACAAAAAGAAATTGCCATACAATACAATTCAAGATGTTACAATACATATGGGACCTATTTTTAAATAAATTTAAATTAGCAAATATCAAAATAACTGGAATATATAGTAAATTGTCTATTAACTATTTTTTTCAATAGAAGAAGCGGAGAAGCTAAAAGAAAAGATTTTATTTGAAAGAAGTAAGTATAATATAGAATACTAATTTTGTACTTTATGTTTGACAAATTACTTAAAGTATATTAAAATCTAATATGCTGATAAAAGAAATATAAATACTTATCAAGAGTGAGTGAGGGATAAGGCCCGATGAACTCCGGCAACCTAATCAATTGATTAAGGTGCTTTCCTTAGCAAAGTTTACTTTGAACGATGAGGTATATAAAAAGACCTTGTCTATGGATAAGGTCTTTATTTTATTTTAAATGAAGATATTAAGGATTAAGACGATAGTTTTTGTATTGATGTCAGACGCTAAAAAAATTTAAGGAGAAAAACAATGAGCAAAAACATATTTATTTACATCAGAGTCGGTAACAGAAGGACATCCAGATAAAATAGCAGACCAAGTTTCAGATGCTATTTTAGATGAGATTTTAAAACAAGATCCATATGGACGTGTAGCCTGCGAAACATGTGTTAACACAGGGCTTGCGGTACTAATCGGAGAGGTATCTACAACAGCAAATGTTGATTTCCAACAAGTAGTTAGAGATACTGTAAATGAAATAGGATATAACGATCCAACAAAAAGGTTACTCTGGTGATCATATTTCAGTATTAGTAGGGTTAGATAAACAATCACCAGATATTGCATTAGGGTGTTGACAACTCATTAGAAACTAAACAAGAAAAAAAGAAGAAAAATGAGGTTGGAGCTGGAGACCAAGGTTTAATGTTTGGATTTGCAACTAATGAAACTCCATCATATATGCCTTTACCAATTTACCTAAGTCATAAACTTTCTAAACAATTAGCTGATGTTAGAAAAAATGGTACATTAACATACTTAGGACCAGATGGAAAAGTTCAAGTAACAGTAGAATATGATATCAACCATAAAGTAAAAAGAATTGATACAATAGTTGTTTCAACTCAACATGCTGAAGAAATTTCACAAGAACAAATTCATGCAGATATCAAAAAATATGTAATTGAACCTTGTCTAGATAAAGAATTATTAGATGAAGATACTAAATACTTTATTAATCCAACAGGAAGATTCGTTATCGGTGGGCCAGTAGGAGATGCAGGTCTTACAGGACGTAAAATTATAGTAGATACATATGGAGGATTCTCTCGTCATGGTGGAGGAGCATTCAGTGGGAAAGATGCTACTAAAGTGGATAGATCTGGAGCATATATGGCTAGATATATTGCTAAAAATATTGTAGCTAGTGGAATCTGTGACAAAGTGGAAGTTCAATTAGCTTATGCAATTGGTGTAGCACACCCAGTATCAATTTTTATTGAAACATTTGGAACTTCAAAAGTAGACGAAGGTGAAATTGTAAAAACTATTAAAGAAGAGTTTAGATTAACACCAAACGGAATTATTGAAACTCTTGACTTAAGAAGACCAATCTACAAAAAAACTGCAGCTTATGGTCACTTTGGTAGAGAAGATGAAGATTTCACTTGGGAAAAAACAGATAAAAGTAGAATCATTTAAAAAAATTATTAAAAATAATAAAAGAGTAATAAAGAAATGGATTAAAAAATTTTTAATCCGTTTCTTTTTCTTATAATACTCACCTAATCTAGCGTATAGTTTGTTTTTATTGCAAATTATTATAAAATGTTGTTTAATATAAATAAGTACAATCAGTGAAAAATATGTATAATTTGTGGAGGGCATTATGAATTTATACGAAAAAAATTGGAGAAGAGAATATTGATTTATTGGTTAGTTATATGTATGATGACATAATTCCTAATGACGATAGAATAAACCTATTATTTACTGAGGGATTTGATAAAATAAAAAGTAGAACAAAAAATTCTTTAGATTATTTTTTTAGGAGAGCCGGGACATTCAGTTTTTGCAACTCCAGAACTAAGAAAAACATCTAAAATTACCAATATCAATTAATGAAGCAAAGTATTGGTTTGAAGATTTTGAATTAGCTCTGGAAAGATTAAATATAGATCCATCAATTAAAAAGATTTTTTTAAGTCAAAAAATTAATTCATTAGCAACTCAAATGATAAATACAGTATAAGAAAAAAAGGAATTAACGCTGTTTGCTTTAGTTCCTTTTTTTGTTTATATCATTATTAAGCGACAATTTCTTCGTCGACATTTTTAGTAAAAAAATTTCTCTTAAAAATTCAGGACTAGCCAGTGAGATAATTTTTTTATTGTTGATTTAATATTATATAAGAAAGCTTCATCTTTATGAATTCTATTTGCAGAAATAGCTCCTTGAATACCAGTAAATAACCATTCACTAATTGGATTACATAAATCTTCAGGTAAATTTCTATCGAAAAAGACCATCAGCAAGTAGCAGACGCCAATTTTTCAAGTATATCACTACATTTTTCAGCTATTAAAGGAGATAATTCTGAAGTCTCCATTGCAAGTAGTGTTAATGAAAAAAACCACTTTTTTTACAAGCTTTTTCCTTTTGAAATAAATAAATCAAAAACAGCTAGTAAGTATTCCTCTAAAGTCCCTATCTTAGGAGAAATTGATTTAAATTCTTTTTTTACGTTACAATTTATTTTTTTCTAGAGCTTCTAGATAAATTTCATCTTTCCCTTTTTGGGAAATAGTAATAAACGCTACCTTTAGGGGCTTTTAGCTTTTTTTATTATATCCTGAACACTTGTCAGAGAATACCCCTTTAGTTCAAACGTTTTTGGACAGTCGTCAAAAATAATGTTTTTCTTTAACTTTATTATTTAGTGTCATGTCGCATTCACTCCCTTACATTGAATTATAATATTATTATACAATATTTATATACAAAAAAATCAATATTATATAACAATTTTTCATTGTTTTTTTAGTCGAAACTAATTATGACAATAATGAAAAACGTGATGACAAAAGGATAATTATTGTTATTTTTGTAAGAAATAATATTATTTTTCAAACATGTATTATAAGAAAAAAATGAGAAAAATCATATAATAATATTTTTAAGACAATTCAATAACAAAATATACCTTTACTGTATAGAAAGAAATTTATATTAGAAATCTGTTGCTATATTTTGAATAAATAGTGATTTTATAGTAAAATATAACATGATATTTATTAAGGAGACAGCTATGTTTAAAAAAAGAAAAATGTTTCAATTATGTGTTGAATTGACAAATGGAGATTTTTAGTTCAAAAAAACATTAAAAAAATTAACTAAATCTAATTTGAGTCGATTACTTATTCAACCATTTGCAAAAACTTATAACATTAATACTGATGAAATTTTTAGATGAATTAGATGATTTCAAAAAAATTTAAATGAATTTTTTTATAAGAAAAATTGCGTCCAGATGCGCGTCCAATAGATCAAAAAAGAAGATAGCTTTGTAAGTCCAACGGATGGAGTTATATCAGAAATAGGAACTATCAGCGAAGAGAGAACATTTGTTGTGAAAAAAATCAAACTTATAATGTTCAAACACTTGTTGGAGATAGTGAATTAGCTGACAAATATAAAGACGGTACATATATGGTTATATATTTAAGTCCTAGAAATTATCATAGAATTCATTTTCCTATGAATTCTCATATAAAAAGATGCTTATAGTTTAGGAAAAATATTCTTATCCAGTAAATAATATGGGATTAAAAATTAGGAGATAATATTTTTAAGTTACAATTATCGTCAAGTATATAGACTAAATGGAAAGATAAATTATATTCTTATTCCAGTAGGAGCACAAAATGTAAATTCAATAATTCCTACTTATGAAAATATCTATGTTAAAAAGGTGATGAATTAGGATATTTTTGAATTTGGTTCTACAGTAGTCCTATTATTTGAGAAAAAAATAATATTATTTTTAGAGGATAATTTAAAAAGATAGAGAAATTAAAAATGGGGAAAAAATAGCTACAATCTTGTAGTTAATATGTGATTAAGTATGTTATTAAAAAAATACCAGATGATTTTATAGAAAAATATGAATTTATCGATGTAGAATATATGAATATGCATAATAAAAAGGTTATTATTTCAGACTTGGATAATACACTAATTTCATGGGATAGTAAGAAAAGATACGAAAAGAGCTAAACAGATGGCTTAAAAATGAGAAGAGCTGGATTTGATATTATAGTTGTATCTAATAATACAGAAGAGCGTGTCCAAGAATTTTTGTAGACAATTAAATTTACAATATGTAGCGGGTGCTAAAAAAACCATTAACTTTAGGGTTTTTAAAAAAAGCTTTACAAAAGATGAATAGAAAACCAGAAGAGGCTATAGTGTTAGGAGATCAAGTATTAACAGATGTTTTTGGTGCGAAAAAGTTTAGGGGTTATGAGTGTACTAGTGAAACCTATTTCTAAAACTGATGCATTTAAAACACGAGTTAACAGATTCTTTGAGGCATTAATTATTAAAAAAATTTAACTAGAAGAAAAGCATTTCCTAAAAATGAAGAAACTTAACTATAAATTAGGTCATAAGAAAGAAAAATAGTGGAGGTTGCATTGGATAATAAAAATTTATTGTATTGGCTGTGGGGTAGAAATACAAAGTGAAGATCCTAAAAAAACAAGGATACCTTCCAAAAAAGCGTTGTTGAAAAAAAGTGAAGATAGTCAACTTGTTTGTAAAAGATGTTTTAGGCTAAAAAAACTATAATGAGGGTTTCTGATGTAGAATTAGGAGCTGATGATTTCTACCAACTAATTAAGAGTTTATCGAAGAAAGATGCTCTAATAGCAAAAAGTTGTCGATATTTTTTTGACTTTTCTGGTAGTTGGATAGAAGATGTTGTAGATATTGTTGGTAATAATAAAGATATAGTTTTAATAGCTAATAAGCTTGATTTGCTACCAAAAATCTGTAAAACAAAATAAAAATTAAACAATGGTTATTTAAAGTTTTAAAAGAAAAAGGTATTAAAGTAAAAGATATACTTTTAGTTAGTGCTATAAAAAATCAAGGTGTTGAAGAGGCGGCAGTCCGCTTAGATCAACTTAGAAATGGGAAAGATGTTTATATTATAGGTGCAACAAATGTTGGAAAATCGACATTTATTAATAAACTAATTGAATTAACATCAGGAGATAAGAATGTTATTACAACTTCACATTTCCCTGGAACGACATTAGGTATGATTGAAATACCTTTAGATCGTGCTACAAGTATATATGATACACCAGGTATCATACTTGATTATGATATTGCTCATTACCTAGATGCAAAAAGCTTAAAACTAGTAATGCCTAAAAAAGAAATTAAAGCACGTGTTTTCCAATTAAATGCAGAACAGAGCTTGTTCTTCGGTGGAATGGCAAGAATGGATTTTGTTAAAGGAGAAAGACAGAGTTTTACGCTATATGCTTCGAATTTAGTAGAAATTCACAGAACAAAATTAAGTAATGCTGATGCATTATTTGAGAAACATTTAGGACAAATGTTAAAACCACCATTTGAAGATAATATCTCTATTTTTGGGAAACAAGTTAGAAAGAGTTTTAAAATTGACAATAGAAAAACGGATATAGTCATTTCAGGTTTAGGATGGATTACTGTAAATAGTGATAGTGGATGTGAAATTGATATTTTAGTACCTGAAGAAATAGAAGTTTTTGTAAGAGAGTCAATAATTTAATAGTGTAGATAAGAAATCTGCAAATATAAGAAATGAGGATATAATGTTAAAAGGAAAACAAAAAAAGACAATTAAGATCATTAGCCCATCATTTTATCACCAATATTTCAAGTTGGTAAATCTGGGGTAACTAGTGAAATGATTCAAGGGATAAGAGACGCCTTGGAAAAAGAGAATTGATAAAAGTTAGTATTTTTACAAAACTGTGAAGAGGATAAAGATGTAGTGGCGGAACTTCTATCTGAAAGAACATCTTCAGAGTTAGTCCAAGTAATTGGTCATACAATTGTATTATACAAACAGAGCTCTAAAGAAAAATATAGAAAAATAGAGTTGGTGAAGTAGTATGGCAATAGCTCTTTATGGAGGAAGTTTTGATCCAATACATATTGGGCATCTAATCACTGCCACAAATGCAGTAGAAAAATTATAATTTAGATAAAGTAATTTTTTTATTCCTTCTCATATTACTCCATTAAAAGATCGTAACTTAGAAGCTAGTGATGTAGATAGATATGAGATGATTCAACGAAGTATCAAAAATAATCCTAAGTTTATTGTTAGTGATTATGAGATAAACAATGATGGGGTAAGTTATAGTTATAATACTGTTAAATACTTTAAAGATACCTATCAAGATGAAAAAAATATTTTTATTATTGGAACAGATAGAGCAAAAAGATTTGAAAAAAATGGTATAATATAGAGGGCTTTCAAAAACTTGTAACTTTTATATTCGTTGCTCGCGACGGTGAAAAAGTTAGCAGATATAGTTGAAAAAAAGATGATTTTTTTATAAAGGGATAGATTATGAAATAATGATTTCACCTATAATAGAAATTAGCTCTAGTTTAATCAGAAATAGGATTAAACAAAAATAAAAATTGATTATATGGTTACAGATAATTGTAAATCATATATTGAGGAGTTGAGTTTATATGGAATTTCAAGAAATTAAAGATAGAGTAAAAGAAATATTACCAGAAAAAAGATATGAACATACATTAAGAGTAGTAGAAGTAGCTAAACATTTAGCAAAAAGTTCATGGAGCAAATGAAGAAAAAGCAGCTTTAGCAGCCTTGGTTCACGACGTATGTAAACCTATGGATGAAGAATTAATGAAGAAATATGTTATTCTTCACAACCTTGATGTAAAATTACTAGATTATCCAGTTGAAGTATTACATGGACCAGTAGGTAGTGCGTTTATAGAAGAAGAGTTTGGAATTGCTGATGAAGAAGTAAAATTAGCTGTTGCTAACCACACTTTTGGAAGAAAGCATATGACTCTTTTAGAAAAAATAATCTTTATTGCGGATTATATTGATCCAGCTAGAAAACACCCACATTTAAATGAAGTAACAGAAGTTGCGGAATATGATTTAGATGAAGCGGTAAGATTAGCTGCTAAATATACTTTAGTTTACTTAATTGATAATGATGAAAGAATATACCCATCATTATTAGAGTGCTATAACTATTATAATATTAAAAATTATAGAGTTGGATTCAAAGAAAAAAATAAAGAGAAAATCTTATCAGATGAAAAAACTATAACTATTAGAAATAAGAGTGAAGCACACTTCAAAAAAGGTGATTTACTAGAAGCAACAACTTATGAAGATCCAGATACAGTATTTGCGACATTAGAAGTTGATCTAGTTAAACCTGTAACGCGCGATACTTTAACAGAGCGTTATGCAAAATATTATGGAGTTACTTTAGAACAATTAGTAGATAAGTTAGCAAAAAAAGATATCCAGAAGATGATGTTCTTTATGTAGTAATGTTCCATATTATTAAAAAATAAAATAAAGAAAGAGGATGAAAATGGAAGTAGAAAATTTATTAAAAATCGTAGTAGATGCATGTGATGATAAACATGGTTATGACATTGTTGCGTATGACTTAACGAATGCAGGAGTTTTATACGACTACTCAGTAATTTGTCATGCATCAACAAGTAGACAAGTAGAAAGCAATTGCTCAAGAAGTAAGAGAGAAAGTTTTAGAAAGTGGAGCTACTATCTATAGTACAGAAGGTTTAAGAGAAGCTAAATGGATTCTTATGGACCTTGGTGATGTTGTTGTAAAATATTATGACAAGAGATGATAGAGAGTACTATGGACTAGATGCACTATTTGAAAAAAATATCCTTTAAAAAGGTGTTTAATATGTACGAAAAATTTAAGTATTGTTTATGATAAGTTAATGGATGTTGATTACGATGCTTATAAAAAAATATTATTAGTCAAGAATTAGGAGATAGAAAAGATCTTCTAGTTCTTGATTTAGGTTATAGTAGTGGTACAATGTTGCCTACTTTAACAAAAATATGGTCAAGTATTCGCGGTTGATAATAGTGAACAAATGCTAGCTTTAGCAAACAGAAAAAGTACCAGAGTGTAATTATTTCGCTATGGATTTATTAGAAATATCTAATTTAGGTTATGAGTTTGATTTTTGTTCTTAGTGCCTTTGATGTTTTCAACTATCTTGAAGATTTTGAAGATTTTAATGAAGGATTAAAAAGGAGTTTATGACTCATTAAAAAGTAGGCGGGAAATTTGTCTTTGACCTTCATACTCCTAAAAAAATTAGAGATATGATTAATAATCAAGTGTTTGGTTATGAAGATGAAGAGATTAGTTATCTATGGTTTACCTATGAGACTGATAGAGAGTTAGAGTTAGAAAGTGAATTATCATTTTTTTGTAAAAAGAAGATAGCGGATTATATAGAAAGTTAGAACAATTCCATAGTCAACGAACATATGAAATAGATACTATTTTTTTGATTCTATAAAAAAAGTATAGGATTTAAGATAAATGATTATTTCTGTGATTTTAATAAAAAAATAATAAAGATTTTTGATAGTTCAGATAGAGTAATTTTTTTATTTTTGGAGAAATAAATATGGCTTTTGATTTTTAAAAAAGAATTTAAACACTTATATAACCCTAAAACTAAACCTAGTATAATAAATATAGAACAAACTAACTATATAGCGGTTAGGGGGAGTGGTAACCCTAATGATGAGAATAGTGAATATAAACAATCAATAAGTCTATTATATCCTATTGCATATGCCATTAAGATGAGTAAAAAGGGTGCTTATAAAATACCTGGTTATTTTGATTTTGTTGTACCTCCACTAGAAGGTTTTTGGTGGCAAGAAGGAATAGAAGGAGTAGATTATTCAAATAAGGAAGGTTTTAAATTTATTTCCTTAATTCGCATGCCAGATTTTGTGACAAAAGAAGTCTTCGATTGGGCTATAGAAGCTACTACTATTAAGAAAAAAAGAGGACTTTTCAAAAGTAGAATTTTTTTCACATATGATGAAGGATTATGCGTACAGTGTATGCATATTGGCCCATATGATAATGAACCTGAAACTGTTGAACTTATGCATGAACTTATGAAAAAAAGAAGGCTATGAGTTGGATATATCAGATAAGAGATTTCATCATGAAATATATATTTCAGATGTTAGAAAAAAACTGCACCAGAAAAAGTTAAAAAAACAATAATTAGACATCCAATTAGAAAAAAATAATAAAACAGCTCAATTCAGATTATAATTTGAATTGAGTTTTTTTTATGAATTGACATAGATAATTTAACATAGTATGATAGTTACAGATGTAGATAAAAAAATTAAAAATTAAGGAAGATGTTACATGGAGATAAATATTTCAGAAGCAGAATGGGAAGTAATGAGAGTTGTTTGGAGTAATAACCAAGTTACTAGTAAACTAGTTATAGAAATATTAAAAAGAAAAAATCTTGGTCAGTGTCAACAATAAAAAAACTTTACTTTCTAGATTAGTAGAAAAAGATATGCTACAAACGGAAAAAAATAGGAAATAAATTTTTATATAGTGCAAAATGCTTAGAAAAATGACTGTTTAGAAGTATTAACAAGAAACTTTATAAGAAAAATTCTGCTCTAAAAAAACAAAAAAATATAATTAAATATGCAATTGAAGAAAATAATTTAAGTAAAAAGTGATATAGATGAAGTAATACAATTATTACAAGAAAAACGTAAATCAGCAAAAGAAGTTACCCCTTGTAATTGTATCAAGGGACAATGTACTTGTGGAAATCATAAAGAATAAGAGGTTAATTATGGATTTAAATGGAAAAAGAATTTTAATAACAGGAGCATCAAGTGGTTTAGGACGTGAACTAGCTTACCAATTTTCTCGAAAGGGAAATGTAGATCTTATTCTAGTGGCAAGAAGAAAAGAAGCACTTGATAAGGTTGCTAAAAAATGCGAAAGCCTTGGAAAAGTTACGACTGAGACTTATTCGGTTGATATGAGCTCGCAAGAAGAAGTAGAAGGATTATTGCAAAATGTTAGTGAAATAGATATTCTTATAAACGCAGCAGGTTACGGACTAATGAAGGATTATAATGAGTTTAGTGATCATGAAGTAGTTAAAATGTTTGATACGAATGTTATAGGAACAATTCAATTAACTAGTGAAATTGCGAAAGAGATGCAAGATAGAAAAGCAGGTAGTATTGTGACGATAGCCTCTTTAGCAGGAAAGATAGCTACTCCAAAAACATCAGTATATTCTGCGACTAAGTTTGCATTAATTGGGTATTTCAATGCATTAAGATTAGAACTAAAAAAGGATAATGTGCATGTAATGACAGTTAATCCTGGGCCGGTAGCTACAAACTTCTTTAATATAGCTGATAAAGATAAAAACATATATAAAAAGCACTAGGAAATAAATCATTAACACCCTAAACTTGTGGCTTCTAAAATTATTAGAGGAATAGAAAGAGAAAAAAACGAGAAGTGAATTTACCATTCATATATACTTTAGGGGTAAAAAAATAAGCCAGTTATTCCCTAGACTTAGTGATAGAATATTAATGAATATGTTTAAATAATAAATTTGAAACTTGCTTTTTTTATTTTTCAAATTTGCTATAATAATTAAATGCTAGGTGGGGGAGTTAGCGGTGCCCTGTACTTGCAATCCGCTTTAGCAAGGCCGAATACCGAGATGCGGGTAGAATAGGGAATGTCGAGTTTAACACGTAATGTTGAGACTGAGGGCTCCTTACGACGCAGTACTTATGAACCATGTCAGGTCCGGAAGGAAGCAGCATTAAGTAAAGTCTTCTGTGGGTGTAAGTTTTTAGTCAAGGTTGAGTTGGCGATTAGACTAACGGTTTTTTTAATCTATTCAAGTCTCAGTTGCATCTTATTATAAATCGATAACATCTAAAAGTAATAGCTTTTTGGATTTTTGTGTAGAAGTTAAGTAAAGGAAAAAAATATGAAGGAGGAAGTTATGTATCAAGGTAAAAAAATATAAAAGAACGTGGAAAGATTTTTTTATTAAATTACTTTTTACCAGTATTAATTTATCAGGTAATATCGTATTCATCAGGAATGATCGGAACTTTTATGGCTGGACACTATAGCCCAACAGATCTTGCAGGTGTGAGTATGGGGGTTAATATTTGGAACCCTGTAATGTATACATTGAACGCAATAGTTCTCGCAATAGTTCCAATAGTTTCACATTTAATTGGGAAGAAAAGAGAAGAAGAAATACCGGTAATGGTTAGACAATTTTTTTATATAGCAGTATTTATCAGTATTATTTTAGTAATAGCACTTAATACATTAGCAGCTCCTATTGTAGATAGTTTAGGGATGGATTCAAAAAAATAGCGACAATTACTAAAAAAATTATTTATATTATGAAAGTTTTGGTGTCCTATCTATATTTTTTTATATGTAGTGTTGCGTTCATTTATGGATAGTTTAGGGTTAACAAGATTATCGATGATTATGATGATAATTTCTGTACCGGTAAACGTTACTTTAGCATATGGATTTATTTTTGGTAAGTTTAGTATGCCGGAATTAGGTGGGGCAGGTAATGCGGTAGCTGTTTCATTAACATATACTGTGCTATTTTTTTATAGCTCTATTTTTTTAACTTTAAAAACATCCAAAAAAATTAATAAATATCAAATATTTAAAAAAAGAAGGAATTAGGTTTAAATATTGGTGTGAAATTTTTAAATTAGGTATTCCAATTGCGATAGCTACGGCATTAGAAACAGTAGTATTTTCTACATTATCTCTTATGGTATCACGTTTTGATACAACTATTATAGCATCGCACCAAGCAGCACTAAACTTTTTCAGGTTTCCTGTATAGTTTACCTGTCAGTGTAGCGAATACCGCAACAATTATTGTTGCCTATCATGTAGGTGCTAAAAATTATAAATTAGCGAAGAGTTATACAGCTTTAAGTGTGGCTCTAGGGAGTTATTTCAGCAGGGACTGCTGGACTAATAGTACTTCTTTTCGATACTCAAATACCATACCTATACAGTACTGATAGTGGAGTGATAGATTTAACTGCGCACTTATTAATATTTGCGATAGGATTTGCACTGTGTGATTCATTTGCTTCTGCCTTAGCAGGAGTACTACGTGGTTATAAAAAAGGTAGTTCCTATATGTGTAGCAATGTTTGTTGGATATTATATTGTAGGAATTCCAGTAGCGTATTACTTAGTATTTACTAAAGGTGTAGGTATTGATGGATTATGGATAGGATGGATAATAGGACTTGCCATATATGCATTAGGAGTTTTAGGATATTATTTAAATCTTAGCAGAGGTATAAGTAAAAAAACTTAATTCAGCTAAATAGATAAAAAGGTTTTGTAATAATATTATTATTATAAAAACCTTTTTATTGTATTCTTGACTATATTTTTTTAAAAAACTATATAATATGATTATCAAAAACTAGATTATAAGGAGAAAAGAATTTGAAAAAAAGTTTATCCGAAATGGTCCGAGTTACCTAGTATTGATTTATATCTAGACCAAGTTTTTACTGTATGTAAATCAGTTAGATAGTTCATCAATTGTCGATGATGAAAAAAAGGATTAACAGCTGCAATGATAAATAATTATGTAAAAAAATGGTCATTTAGATAAACCAATAAAGAAAAAAATATAATCGTAGACAATTAGCAAGGCTAATAGTTATTACATGCTTGAAAAAAATGTATTTGCTATTCAAGAAGTTAGTAAAAACTATTAGCAGCTTAACAAAAGATGGTGATTCAGAAACGATGTATGATAACTTCGTTATGTGTATGAATGAAGAAAAAAAGAGAAGGATTACCAGAAGTAATAGTTTCAGCTTGTGATACTGTTAGATTATAAAAAAAGACTCATGATTTAGTAGAAAAAAATTATAATAAGATAATACCCGGAGGTAAATTATGTCGTGGAAGATAGTTGTAGACACTGCCTGTGATTTTTAGAGAAATACCAAATAAAGCAGATAATGTTGTCTATGAAAGAGTACCATTTACGCTTCAAATAGAAGATAAAAATATATATTGATACATTGGATATGGACATAGATGAGATGATGAGAGAGATGTATGCTAGTTCAGAACCAGCAAGATCAGCTTGTCCTAGTCCAGATGCATTTTTATCAGCGTATAGAGGAGCAGAAAAATGTAATAGTTTTAACTTTAACTGGAGGAATGTCAGGTAGTTATACTAGTGCTATTGTTGCTCAAAAAAATGTTAAAAAGAAGAGGATGAAAGTGTCAATGTACATGTAGTTAATACTCTTTCAGCAGGAGGACACAATGATTTATTCCTTCTTAAGATAAATGAATTAATAAAAGAAGGACTATCATTTAATCAAGTAGTAGTAAGAATGAATGAGTATCAAAAAAATACTAAACTTATTTTCGCCTTAGAAAAAGTAGATAATCTAGTGAAAAAAATGGACGTTTATCGAAACTTGCTGCGGCCGTAGTAGGATTATTAAATATGCGTATGGTAGGAGAAGGTAGTAAAGAAGGAACTATGCATCTATTACATAAAGTTCGTGGTGAGAAAAAAAGCTGTTGCTGCTGTGGTTGATGAAATGATTAAAGCAGGATATAAGGGTGGAAGAGCAGTTATTACACACAGAAATAATGAGAGTATTTGCAAAAAAATAGAAGAGAAATTATCTGAGAAATTCTCTAATATAGAGTTTATCACAGTACCAACTTCTGGAATCTGTAGTTTTTTTACGGAGAAGAAGGCGGAATGCTTTTTAGGATATGAAATATAATAAATAACCGAGATAGCTAAGCTATCTCGGTATTTTTGTTATCTAGTATAAACTGAAACTCGTTCTTTAATATTAGAGTTCGCTTCGATAATGTCTAATAATGCACTAGCATAATCTACATAACTAACATAACTAACGCCTTCTTCGTTAGTAGTGAAGATTTCACCAGCTATACCATAGTTATTAGTTTTAGGGCCATCCTCAACAAAGTCTACTGCTGGACTAACAAATGTCCAATTAATATTTTCTTTTGTACGAAGTAGATCAAGTTCATCTGCTTGAGCTTTTTGCTAAAGGTATAAATATCTCAGGGAATTCTGGTAACTCAAATAATTTAGTTGTTTTTGATTTATCTAAGAATAAACTTCCTGCACCACCGACTATTAGTAAGTGAGTGTTTGTTCCATCCAAAATTTCTGAGAAATGCTCGACTGTTTTTAGAATGTAAAGATAATGTATCTGGATTAAATGTACCAAATGTACTTACTACTACGTCAAAAATCTGCTAAATCTACTTTAGATAGCTCAAATAAATCTTTATTAATTACTTTAGATGCTTCTGATTTATTTTCTGAACGTACAACTGCAGTTACATCATGATTTCTTTTTAATCGCTTCCTTAACTATTAATTTACCTGCTTTTCCATTTGCTCCAATTACTGCTATTTTCATTTTTAATTCCTCCAAAAATTGTTTGTTGTTATACTAATATAATAGCATGTATAAAAAAATAAAAAAAGTACGCACTTTTTTTGTATTATAGTTACTTTAAAGAAATATTTGTGTCATATTGCGGAATTTTCAAAGTGAAAAAAATAAAAAGAAATGTATAACTTAAAAAAATAAGATACATTTCTTTAACGTTTAATATTTAACTATCTCTGTTTAGTACTTTTTTTATTTTTTTACGAAGCTGGGCTACAACAAAACCAACGCCTTGTCCACATAAACTAAAAAAATATAGCCTAAGCCATAAATAAGAATATCGAAGTTTAATATGATTAAACAAGATAAAAGATAGAAGGCCCCTACGAGAATAGAAAAATAAGTAGCTAAAAATCCTGTTTATTATATGCATATAGAAAAGATATAATGAAATTGATTACTGGATACAAGAAAAACGAGTAATAAAAATTATCATTCCTGATCTATTAGATATAAAAATAAGAACACAGAGGAAGTATTATAAATAAAAAAAGAAAGAAAAAAATTAAGTAAGGTACTTTTTCTAAAAAAATTTCTTCATTATTTTGCCTCCTAATATAGTGTTATTCTATCATATATTTATTTAAAAAAACAAATTGTGTGTCACTTTAAAAAGTAACATACTAAATTTGCAAAAATTGATAAAAAAATAAAGATAGTTAAAGTTATTAATAAATAATTAATTATTAGTTTATTGGAATTACATAAGTTAGTTATTTGACTGGTAAAAACTTTGTAGGATGAAGGAATAGTAGAAAAAAATTGGCGGTATAACTATGTTATTTGGAGATGAAATTAATTAAGATAAAGACTCTTTGAAAGAAGGTTTAGAAAAAAATTACTGGAGATGAAAATATCGAATTAGAAAATGTAGTATCAAAAAGTAAAAAGAAGTAGCTGAAGGTTCAAAAGGTAACGTTGAAGGTGCTATTGATACCGTAAAAAAACTTATTTAAAAAAAGATTAATTTTTAAAATTATAAAAAAAGCTCTATATTTTTTTGTAGTTGTTAAATAACTATAAAGATTATAGAGCTTTTTATTGTTGAATGTATAAGAAATAAATAGTTATATATGATAAGTGAAATCAATTAACGTTGAATATTTTAGAAAAAATTTAAGTTTATTATTAAATTTAATATATTCTATAAATTAGATGTATTTTTTTATTATTTGAATATACAAATATATATTTATTTTATAAAGGTTTATTAATTAGCAAGAAGAAACCATAAGTAAATTAAAAAAATAATAATATTTAATTAAAATTATTTCTATAACTATTTTAGAAAAAAATTCAAGGATTATAAGATAATATAAGGATATAGAATATTATCACATCAATATTGCGAGCGTTTTTCGTTGATTAATACCGTTTATTCATATATAGTAATAATTAGATAGATATTTGTATGATATTTAAAAAAATTGGGACAAACAAAGTAAATATCTAAATAATTATAGGGAGGTGTTATTATGACATTAGAAGGTGGAGTTAGTGTACCGGCAGAAGAAAAAGAAAAATATCTCTAAAGCTGTAGAAGAAGTTGAAGATAAAAAAACAAATGAAGAGATCGATAAAAATCGCCGATGAGACTAAGGAAGTATTAAAAGAGATTGGTGAAAATAAAGAAAAATAATTTATTGCAATAACAAAGAATAATTTAATTATATTAGGAGGTAAAATTATGTCATTAGAAGAAAAAAATTAGAACAAGTAAAAGGTTCAGTTAAAGAAGGTCTTGGAAAAATTAACTGGAGATGAAAAAAACAGAAAAAAAGAAGGAGCTGCAGAAAAAGTAATTTCTAAAAGTTAAAGAAGTAGCAAAAGATGCAAAAAGATATTGTAGAAGGTGCAATTGATGGTGTGAAGAATGCTGTGAAGAAAGATGATGAAAATACAGACCAAGTTGATGATAAAGTAGATCAAGTTAAAGGGTCTATAAAAGAAGGCGTAGGAAAATTAACTGGAGATGAAAAAACTGAAAAAGAAGGAACTGCAGAAAAAGTAATCGCAAAAGTTAAAGAAGTGGCAAAAGATGCAAAAGATGCTGTAGAAGGTGCAGTTGATGGTGTAAAAAAAGCTATAAAAAAAGATGAAGAGTAAAATTACTAAAATAAATAATTGATTTTCCTTTCATTAAATTAAGCTCTATCAATCTTTTAACAAGTAAAGCTGTTATAAAGATTATAGGGCTTTTTTATTGTTTTGTATTAGCTATCAATGAAAAGAAGTCGGAAAGAAGTTCGCAAAATACGTTAATTTCTAATGTGTGGGTCAAATATAGGGACAAAAGCGAAAAACAAAAAAAGCCTTAAACGTTTATACTTTAAGGCTTTTTCTAACTTTATTATTTAGTTTCTCTGTTTAATACCATGGTTTCCATAAAAACTTTAACATACTCTAAACACTGATATAATAGTATTTTTCGTTTTCAAGAATTCTCTAATGAACCCCATATAAAAAAATAAATATGGCATTCAAATGGCATTCAAGTAATTTAATTATCTAGCACATGTAAAAAGAAATTAAGTTCACTATTAAATTTAAAAATTTATAGTGTAAGGTATGTGCAGTTTTTATACTAACCTTATTCAGTAATAATAAGTTTTTTTACTGTCTATTCTGCAAAATAAATAGCCCTTCAGTTGTTACTAAGGGACTATTTATGCGTTTCGTGTTTCGTATCTATTCTTGTTAAAATAAAAATCTCCTGAATGATAGTAACCAAAAAAACCCTAAAAAGCTGACCTATCTTTTCCATAATGTACTTCTAAAAAAATTCAGCATCTCCTATTTTGCACGGTTCTACCTTTTACCTCTCGTTCTTAAATATAAATTATTAACTTGAGATATTGTTAGATTTTTTTACCTACTGTTTTACAAATAAAATTATGAAATTCTTTATATCCATTATTTTTTTGTGTATATTATCAAAGGCAAAGTTTACATCTAAATCATGCTGAATAGATATTTTTAAATTTTGTAGTTGAATTATCTAATCTAGTTCCACTACTCTTTACACTTCTATTATCTAATATATGAGTAAGTTTATGAGCCTTTTTAGACACCTTGATTTCCCTCATAAATAGCTGAATAGTACGTCTTCATCGTCTCAGGACTTATTTCGTTATTTGAACGTTCATACTCTCCCAAACCACGTCTAGCTTCTAACCAAGGCGTTTCTGCATGTGTTATTGCCTCTAGCTCATCACCACATTTATCTCCATATGTTAACCATACACTTTCTAATAAGTATATTTCTTCTTCTGAAAATTTATTTTTCAATAGATTCAACTTTTAGGGATCGGACTCCATTTATATCCGAAATATGAATTATATACAGATGGTGAAACTGGCCCATGCACCCATGCTTCAAATTCAGGATTTTTTTATCTCTACTTTATCATATAAAGCATAACTCCAAGCAACATAATAATAGCAAAGTTTTTTTGTAGCTTTTTTTATGTGTCATACTTTCTTTAGTTAAAAAAACCATTTAGCGACATCTTTTATCGTATTCATAAATATATCCTCTTTAAATTATTTTTATACATCTATATAATACTATATAACTTTATTGAAAAACAATATGTTTCATAAAAAAATGTTTCACAAAAAACACCCTTTTTAAGGGGTCTAAAAAAAGCCTAGATACTCTAATACACTGTATTTTTACGTTCTAAGCGTTCTAATTTTACTTTCCCTTATAATTACACCCCTTGACCTCTTACAAGGCAAATAAACGCCCCTATATTCTCTTTTTTTAGGGAGTCCGAAATGTCCGGATACTTTTTAGGGACTCAGGGAATCTCAGGGATACTTTTTTTAGGGGGTTAGAAATGTTAGGATACTTTTTAGGGGCAGCCCAAATAGGCTGATACTTTTTAATTTTTCTCTTTGTTCGTTCTTGGTTCAACTAAATACTTAATACTTTTTTTAGGGGTGCCGAAACTGCCGAATAATTTTAATTTTTCTCGAGCTTCACTCGAGCTTCAATTAAATATTATATCCTTTTTAGGGGGGCTGAAATGGCTGTATAGTTTTTAATTTTCTCGGAGTTCGCTCGGAGTTCAACCGCTTCTAAGGATAAATAAAAAAAGACACCTATTAATAGATGTCCTTTCCTCTTTTGGTTCTCAAAAAAATACCCTTTTTTTAATATGTCACCTTTGTAACCTTAATATCTAAAATTAAGCTCTTCAAGATTATCATTCCATATTTTATCAAGCTCTTCAAGGGAACGAGCAAATTGTTTATCAAGTTCTTCAAAGTCAATATTCTCATCAATCTCCTTTAGAGTTCCTTCTACGTTTATTTCTTTAATCATTTTTTTCCAGTTCATCCATGTGTATTTTATCCTTTCTAAACATTTCAATTAAAACCTACCTTATTAATTTATTTAAGGTAAGGGGTGAAATCGTTGATACAACAACATTTTTTTAGACTTCCTTACTTCTTACCTAATTTTTTTCAAGTTCGCTTGTACTACTATATATACTTATATATTTTTTTATTATATATATTATTTTTATAATATTAAGGTAATAAGGTAAGAATATATATAAATAAGCTGTTATATCGCCCCTCACGGGTCTTACCTTATTTTTTTATTTAAGGTAAGGTTAGGTAAGAAATATTTTAATAATTGCTGATGTAATAGCATTTTAAATCTTACTTTTTCGACCATAATTATACAATCGACCGTTTTTTTAGTGAATGTAAACCTCTACTTGATAATTCTGAAGAAATATCATCATTTATATACACTTTATCCTTTATATATTCCCTATCTCCAGTAAGTTCAGAAGCGGTTAAGTAATCAGCAATTTTTTTACATTACGCTGTTTTTTTCAATCTCATAATCATTTTCCTTACAAAAATAATTCATAATCTTTTTTTTACTTCTGACGTTGGTATAGCTGATAATAAATGGTATCCATTTTTCAATATAATAAATTATATAAGCATGTACACTATCATTTTTCAATTCTATATTTTTTTCTAATTCATTTTTCACCGCTTCAGGTTCAATAAATCTATCAAAAATCAAGGTGTAAAGCCTTATATAAGATGTATTCTCTCACAGTTTCATTTTTTTAGCTTTTCATCTTTTGATACTTTTTATCTTCTGTTCCTTTAAAATTAGCTTTAAATGGTACTATTAATAATCTATCTAATGCCGCTTCTGTTTTTTTCACGAATAGGCGGTAAATCGTTAGCGCTGAAAAATTAAAAAGTAATTTGAAAAACACGATCTATATATGATCGACCTTTTCTATTAATTGTTATAGGATCTCCACTTATAATACTTTTTATAACATCAATTTCATCTAACGGTTTCGAACCAACATCATCACCTATGTTACAAATAGCATTTTCAAGTTTTTTTCTAAAGAAAATTGATCGTTTTTCCCTTGAAACTGATGTACTTTTAATCCACTTACATTATGTACACCTATAAGATTTCTTAACATTGCTTGAAAAGTACCTTTACCATTTAATCCGTTTCCTAAAAAGAATAACTGCTTTCCTTCTTGTTTCATTTGGGTTTAAAGCTTCATTTGTCACTTGCCATAATAACGTGACAAGCTTAGGATCACCACAAGCTAGTGTGTTGAACCAATCATCAATATCAAAAATCTTCCCTTATAAGTTCATAGTTCTCTATAGCGTCTATAGTATAGTTAGTAGAAATTTTAGAAACAAAAGAAATACTTTGGATCGAATGGGTCTAACTTCTTAGTTTTTCCTATTAAAGATACCATTTTCCACTGGCTCTAAATAAGGTATTCTGTCTACATAACTAAGCTCCAAATCGGCTTTTATTCGGTTGTGAACTCTTTTTATATTTTTAAAGCGTCGTACCTATCTTCTATTGTTGAGATACACTTATTTATGAAATTTTCCCCTTCTTTGTATATACCAGTATCATAATCATAAACATAAATTTCTGCTTTACTTTCACTTGTTCCATATAGTTTAAAAATACAAATTATCCTTTTAGTATCTTGCTTATTTCATTAAATGGTATTATAGCTATTTTAATACTTCCATCATTCAAAAACTTTAGTATTTCTAGCTCTCCATTGTTCACCTAACTTAGATAATCTCCACATTAATTCACTATTTGATTTAATGCCTCTTTTTATATACTTATTAATCAAAAAGATTAATTCTTTATTTTTTTGTATATTTCATTTTAGAGAATATATCCCACGTTTGTGAAAAAGTAACTAGTATCTTTATCAAATTCCTTAATAAGGTTTTTCTATTATTTCTTTATTGCCACTTATCCACTCTTTATTATCTTTAGCAAGTATTTCTGAACATGAAAAATAAAGTTTCTTTTAGAGATTACACTTTCACAAAAATGCCTTTGTTAATGAAAAATAATAAAGCTAAACAACTATTATAATCAGCACCTTTTTATACCTGTATATAGTTTCTTTTCATAAATATCTATATACTTATTAAACACCTCTAAAAAAACTCATTTTCAGTAATTTCAACCTTGTTATTTATATTTATTTTACTAAGTTTAATCTTTGTTGGTGCATTTTTGTACTGGATAAGGTTCACCCTCTAAGTGCTTTATACTTACAATTTCTTTTTCCTCTAACTGCAATAGGTAACCCTTGAGGTTGAGACCACGTATAACTTTTTAGGATCATAATTTATACCTACTAGAGCCATAACATGCTGTATAGTCGCTGAATATTCATCTTTAACCATTTCCCTACTAGGTTCTAATACAAGCCTTAAACGTGGGTTATTTGGCTTATGTGAGATAGTTGAGTATAAAAAAGTATTTATAACCTGCTAACTTCTCTTGTATGATGTCTTGTACCTCTTGAGAGTTTAAGCCAGTATCTTCAATATCTATTATTATTAAATCTCTATAAGCTATATTATCACCGCGTCTAATATAACTACCGTCTTCACTTTGAAATACTGCACCACTTAAAAAAATTAAGTGATTTTTTTGATTTAAACCATTCTAAGTCTACATTTTCATCTAGGATAGTTATATCAGTATTTACTAAATATTCTAAAAGCGGTTTTGTATTTATTTTTCAACTACTGTTAAATTATTAGTATTTAACCCCGTTTGTTTATAAATCAAATTACATCACCTCTTTTTGTTCTAAACTATGAATTAAATCTTCAACATCTTCAAAAAAATACTTCTTCAAGTACTGGTATCATCTCACTAACAGATGTTACAAAGTCCTCTTTAAACTGTTCTAATAACTCAATATCATTAGGTACTTGTTCACCATAATTCTTTAATATACTAAGGTTTATAACTGCACCTCTTACTTTTCTTTCAATCTCTTCTAGTTTTTTTAATTTTTGTCTTGCTTTTCCATCGTTATTATCTCCTAATCTTTATTTTTAAAAGAAGCGGTATTATACCGCCTTTATTAATTTCTTTTACATGTGCTAGATACTCAATATTTTTTTAAATAGTATTTTCTCTTAAAAAAACTTGTTTACTTGGCTTTCAAGATAAATATACTGCCTACCAACTTTAGTTGGTCTTAAACCGCGTCTATTTAAGTCTGATAGTGTTTCTAAGCCTATTCCTAAAGTTTCACATAGTTCTTTTTTTGGTTGTATCGTTTATCTTGCTTTTATTTCATCTTGTAAGATGTCTTTAACTATCTCACGTACTGCCTTAATTACTTCTTGTTCAAATTCTGTACTAAACATATAATCACGCTCCTTAATAAATGCTATCCATTAGCATAGCTAGTATATAAATAAATGCTGTTATGAGTGGTATAAATACCACTGCACAACAAAAAAAGTATTAATGTATAGATCTTTGTTTTCCATTTTATAAAGTCCTCTCTTATGGTATAATGTAAGAAAGTATTTTTTTGTTAAATACTTCTTTTATACCTTTCAAAGTGTTTTTAGTTGGTAGCTAGTGACTTTGAAAGGTTTTTTTCGACACTTTCGGAACTTTAACATTAAAAAAATATACTTTCTAAAGTCTCATTAGGAAAAACTTTCCTTAAAATAGTTAGTAAGTATAACTTTTTCACTATCAGAAAAATCTCTGTTTACGTTCCTTTTTTTACAATAAGTTCCTTGAGATATATTCAAATAATTAGCCATTTCATACTGACTTTTATTTAAAAGCCTCTCTTAACGCTTTTTTTATTTTTATTGATTTTAACCACGCTCATATAAGACACTCCTTTTTATTTATAATATTTAAAAAAAGTAACTTTCGTAACCTTTTGATTAAATTTTATCACCTGTATTTTTAGTTTGTCAATAACAAAAAAATGAATTTTTTTAGTAACTTTCGGAACTTTTTTTATTCCATTTTTAACAAATATATTGTATAATGATAACAAGAAAAAAATTCGAAGGGTGAATAGTATATGAAATATAATATAAACAAACTCAAAAGTAAGTGAACGTATATTTAAAAATAAGAAATAGTCTAAAGTTAACATTAGAGCAGTTCGGAAAACTTGATAATTTAAACGCTTCTAAAAAGTATTGTTTTACGTTGGGAAAAATGGAACATCATTACCTAATCGATCTAGATTAGAAATAATAGCTAAAAAAAGGTAATATGACTGTAAATGAGTTATTATATGGTTCTATTGATGAATTCTTAGAAAACAATTTAGAGAATTTTTATATTAAAAAAATCCTATTATTTCAAGTGAATTGCTTTGTTTTAATTTTTTTGAGATTACAAAAAAATATCTTGAAAAGCAAATCAAAAAAACGATTAATGATATATCTTACATCATTAACTTACTTGAAAAAGACTTTTGACAAAATACTAGATTATGCACTAGATGACTATATAAAAATCTAATTTATTTTTACTAGATAAATATAATCAATTAGTTTTTAAATATTTTTAAATGATGAAACTGCATTGAAACATGCTATATATGATATTAGCAAAAGGTGATACAAGAAAAATTACATATATACCATGATTTATTATTAGTTGAAAATATACCATATACTTTTTACTTTTTTTCTGAATTACCAAAAAGAATTCAATTATTATAAAGTGCTATTAAGTATTTTTAAAAAGGTGATAACATTAGCAAAAAAATACCAAATTCTCCCTTTTTTTCACTGAATTAATAGACACTATAAAAATACCGATTAAGATTAACTTACAGTAATGATAAAATGTATCAAGAAATACAAAAATACTATTGAAAAAGGTATTAGAAAAAAATGGTGTATTTGAAATACCTTATAAAGAAGCGGTATTAAATAACTTAACCACTGCAATTATCGACAAAGTTATAGAGTTAACCGAAACGGATAACTAAAAAAATTCATATATTTTTATACACCGTTAGTACAAATATTTAATTTTTTTTCACTGTTCGTTCTTTGTTCAATTAAAAATTTAGATATTTAAAAAAACAGAAAAATTTTTTTCGTAAGAAGCGGTAAAATAAAAAAAGCACCAGTAAAAATTACCAGTGCTTTTAGGATCTAATAAAAAAATGAAAAAAATTGTATAAAAATACTTTTTTTAAATAGTTTCTATATTAAAGAATATAATAACATTATACCATGAAAATGCTGTTATATCAAGGTTTCCGTTACTTACTTAAAATTACAAACCATTTAAACCGCTTCTAAGCGTTCTAGTTATTAAAAGGTGTAATTACATTACCTAACCTTTAAAAAGTCTCACCACGTTTATTATACAGGGTGTTTTTAACTAATCATTTATTAATTTCTTTTTACATGTGCTAGATA
>BNJT01000962.1_pt1 | contig 40578 bp, 62 predicted proteins | sample 8540491 | NCBI WGS metagenome assembly BNJT01 (sample SAMD00202455, study PRJDB9452) | human saliva metagenome | host: Homo sapiens | reverse complement strand
GAAAGTTGAGATAAATTCAGGCATCATTGATGTGATTCTTATGATACTGTGGTCATCGAGCCTGATTTTATCAAAGTTAACGGATAAATTATCAGAGGTTTTGCTGCCTGTAATAAGAAATACTTGTTGGTATTTACAGTTCAAATACAGACAGGTATTTTTACAAAGCATCGCTTGACACCTTGTCTGCTATGAGATAAAATGGTGTATAGTTTCACATTTTGAGGCGGGTGAGGAGAATAAAACCTTTCGACTGTTGAAAAACTTTATGTGGAACTGATAGAGTTTGAAAGAAATGATGTAATCCTCTGCTGTGCGGGGAGGTGTTGTAGGTGATTTGGCTGGATTTACTGCAGCTACCTACCTAAGAGGCATTAGGTTTACGCAGATTCCTACCACATTTGCTTGCTATGTCGGACTCAAGTGTAGGCGAGTAAGACCGGTGTGGATTTTTGTCATATAAAATATGGTTGGAGCCTTCATCAGCCCAAAGCTTGTCTACATGAATATGACAGTCTGACTTCCTCTTCCCGAAAGAGAGTACCTCTCAGGAATGGCTGAAAATTATAAAATACGGCTATATTTATGATAGAGAGTTTCTTAAACTATCTAAGGAAAATACAGATAAGATATTGGCTAAAAGATTATTCTTCTCTTGAGTATATAATATTCCACTCCTGTAGAATAAAAGAAGTAGTGGAGATCGCTTTAGAGGAGGGACTGAAGGCGATACTTAATTATGGGCATGCATGGGTCACGCAGTTGAGAAGTTAATGGAATTTAAAGCTTCTACGATGGTGAATGTGTTGCGCTAGCATGATATCTGCTGCAAGGATAGCTCTGGGTCGTGGACTTATATTTGAAAAAGAATATGAAGAAATGAAGAAGATTTTATCGAGTATAAGCGTGTAGAACAATTTCTTTTTGCGAATGTTTCTTTTAGTAAAGAGGATGTACTTGCTGCAACAAAAGTCTGATAAAAAGATGCAGATGGAAGGATTAAGTTTATTCTTACTGCCGAGATAGAAGCAAGAAATATACAGGGATGTAACAGATGAAGAGTTGATGTTAGAATTAATGAGAATTTTTGAAGGTTAACATGAATAAAAACAAAGTATTTATGTTAGAAATGATGGCAGTCATAGTATTGGTCGTTGCAGACTCACTGACTCAAGCAGCTTGCAGTGAAGTATCTGTCTGATGGCAGCGTTGATGTAAACTCAGGGTATTTAGCTTCAATTCTGCTTGAGAGGAGCAACTCCGGAGCAGCTTTTTGGTTTGTTTCAGGGAGGATTTTGGATATTTACTATAATAACTGTGATAGTGATATACATGGTTGTTTTTATGCTTATTGTATATGAAAAACGATATAGTTATATTCATTTTGCTTTTGGTTCTTCTCCTTGCGGGTGCATTGGGAAAATTTTGCTGACCGGGTTATAACTATGATTAAGTATGGACATAGCTATGTCATCGATTTTTATATTTTGAGCTTATTAATTTTCCTATATTCAATGTTGCAGATTGCTATGTGACTGTGGCTGCATTTTTCGACTATAGTTCTTGGTATATTTTATTATAAAGACGAGGACTTTGATAAAATGCTTGGTAAGGTGAAAATGAAGTTGAATGATACTATAGAAAATGAGGGTTCTTGACGTGATGACATTACAGATGATATCATCGAGATAAGTGTAAATGAAGATGACACAAGGATAGATAAATATCTATCTGAAAATCTAGCCGCCTACTCGAGGTCATATCTTAAAAACCTAATAGACGAGGGTAAGGTACAGGTTGCTGGAAAGGTAGTGAAAAGCAGTTTTAAGGTATATAATGGGGGCTGCCATAACTGTAAATCTCCCTCCTGTGAAGGGTCGAGATTATTCCTGAGGATATTGCACTGGATATTCTTTATGAGGATGAAGATGTTATCCTTGTAAATAAGCCAAAAGGTATGGTAGTTCATCCTGCGGCAGGTCATTATACAGGAACCCTTGTCAATGCTCTTATGTACCACTGCAGGGATAACCTCTCTGGTATAAATGGAGAGCTCCGCGGTATAGTGCATAGAATTGATATGGATACTACGAGGTGTAGTAATAGCCTGTAAGAATGATTTAGCTCATAGATTTATAGCGGAACAGTTAAAAAGAGCATAGCATTAAAAGAAAGTATCAGACTCATTGTCTGGTGGTACTTTTAAGGAGAATGAAGGGAGAATCGAAGGAGCCATTGGGAAGTCTAAGACTGACAGAAAAAGATGGCTATAATTACCTAATGGCAAGCCTGCCATTTACACATTATAGGGTCATAAAGAATTATTCCTCTCAAATGGCAATAATTTTGCCCATATAGAGTGTGAACTGGAAACAGGAGGACACACCAGATAAGGGTACATATGATAGTATAAGTACATCCCTTTGCTTGGCGATAATGTATACAGTGTAGCAAAGAAGTCCTTTTAAGCTTGGACGCAGACTCTTCATCTTTGAGATGCTTGGCTTCATCCATCCAAGAACAGAAGGGTATATGGAATATCATCTGTCCTTTACCCTGAATATTTTACAAAGTTGTTAACAAAGTTAAATTTGTAGTTTACTTTGTTAAATGAGTAATTCCTCAAATAATAGTTACAAAGAAAGGTTTACAAAAGAACATAGATGAAAACATATATATGTATTGTACCTCACGTTTTAATGTTTTTCGTGCATGTTTTATGATTGCAAATTTTAATTAAATATGGTATTAATATTACTAGGTAAGTACATAGATAAAATGTAACTGAATAATTTTTATCAATTTCCCAAGGAGGGATATCACTTCTACTTGCTGACGGAGACTGTAAACAACTAAAAGGAGAAAAAGTATGTGGAAAAACATGGATCTGTACTTCTTAGGGCTAATACTTACAATAGCTTTATTCATTACCGGTATCAGCTCCTGAGTATGTATCAGCCGCAGGCAGTGACAAGACGAACCTGGTAACAGGCAAAGAAGGTACAACTTTTTGTACTTAGTCAAAAGGATAGCTGGGGGTAATTATACACCAATAAAAGATGCTACCCAGATTGACATCAAGAAACGAAATAAAGGTTGAAATGTCGTTTGAGGCAATATTTGATGAAGACCCTTCAGCCGGATGATCGTATCAAAAAGGAGATTATATTCAGTTTGACCTAGGCGAGAAGCTTAAATTTGCGGGAGCTGACGAGAACTAGCAAACTCACTGACTTTGCCATTACTGATAATGAATCTAAGCTAAAAATCTGTGACGCAGTATTTACAAAGGATCCTGCAACGGGACATATCACAGTTAAATTTGACTTTTCAAATTCAGATGATGCTGTTTTTGAGAAAAAGAGCGGTAAGGTAGGTGCAAGCGTATCAGTAGCCTGATATAACCAAACTTAATTGGGAGAAGAATTCTGAAAAGACAATCAAGCTTTTTGGGAAAGACTATGAAGTTGGTTATATTGAAGGAGAGTTAAAGCTTACTAAAACAGGTAAACTCGATCCTCAAAACCATAAGGTAGACTGGACTATTGAAATTGAGAGACATGTTAAAGGTATGCCTGATAAACCATTAAGTCTCGAGGGATATAAGGTTCGTGACCTCCCATCAACTGAGACTGTAAATGGTGTTAAGTTTGGTGATTATATCAGAGGCACCTTTAAGATTAATGACAGACTTGTAGAAGAATCCAATGATTATGTTGATGGCACATTACATATATACTCAAATGGATCATTGATTATGAGTATAAAAATTACTGCAGGTGATTTAGATGCTGCAAATGTAGGAAAGGCAGTTGTTACTCTCAGTACAGCGTTGCAAATCTTGGAGTAAATCAATATGGCAGTATAAATACTACTAACTCCAACAGGGCTCAGGTTTCTAAGCCTTTTGGCAGTGGTGAAAGTGCTGATGTTTGGGCAAGTGTTAATTTTGAAAAGTTTGGTAAAAAGAAGCGTAAGATAGACGATAGCGGTAAGAAAAATCATCTGGACAGTTGAGTTTAACGAGCCTGGATATGAACTTGGAACTGTTAAGGTATCTGAGAGTTCATACCTGACAGAACAGGAAGAATAGATCGAAGTTCTTAAGTGCCAGGTTCCAGAGATGGGATGAAAGCTAACAAGACTTGGGAGCAGAGAGCCAGTTAAATGCGGTATCCAATACCGGAAACAATTATACATTCAGCATTGATAATGTTAATGAAAAGATAAAGCTTACATTTGAAACTGAAATTGAGCAGGATAATATCCGTGCTGATTTTGACAACGATGCTTATGTATGGTGGAATGATAAAGAAGAGTACAAGGTTAAATTAAGTGGTGGTATCCACTACTCTTCCTGGTGGACAGACTTATGGTGATATAAAAAGTCTGCCAAAAATCACTCCTTCTGGTTCGAGTTTGTTGGATTTGAACCTGAGTGGACTGTATCAGCAGACAGCAAAGTTGTTCCTGTAGGTACAGGCGACTACATATGTACGATGTACTCATTTTTGATGAGAATGTTGCAATAAACAAAGAAGACTGTAAATGGAAAAAATGGTTTTCTTTAAAAGGAGTTGGAGATGCAGGAACTACAGCACTTGCAGGTAATGTATCACTCTGCAAAGATAATGCCTGATGAGTGGACAACATCAAAAACTCCTAAATATCAATGATCCGAATTAACTACTAAGACTGGAAGGGTATTACTAATGCGGTTTATGAGATTGTTAAGGATGGAAAGACAGTAGGTCATGTACTTGAGATTAAACTTGTACCGGGGAGTAAACAATCAGGCTACATTTAAGTCAAGGATTATGGAGAGATCTGCTCTTGTAAATGAAAATACTTATAATGGCAGTCCTATTACAAACAGGGTAGTTCTTGCTAAAAACGGTAAGTTACTGCTTACAAAAGATGCAAATTACCGTTATCTTTCAAGAATATTGAATAAGAGCACTCTTTCAAGAGATGCAGCTAAAAAGTTCCAGAGTGATTACGATGCAGTAGCTGCAAACGCTGATATTTATGACGATGAGGGTCATTCTCCTTATTCGGGTTATAAAGGAGCTGGAAAGAACAGGTGAAACAGCACGATAGAGAGCTAAGTCTGTATACTTTTGGATTAGCGTAAAATGCAGCTGATATTAAGGATGTTTGATGGAGATATTGGTAAGTTTATACTTAAGGATAGGCTTCCTTATGAGTTCCAGCTTTCTCCAATCAAAAGGATGCTGCAAACCCTGCAAATGATAACATGTTTCCTCATATACAGAGGAACTCTGCAGACAAGTATCCTGGAACAAATGAAACTTTGACTTCACTCTGTATCAACTAATGTAGTAAAAGCTGTTGGCAGTGCGCTTACAGATGTTCAGCTTGCAGCAGATGGCATAAGTGGTGAGGTTGTTGAGGACTATCAAAAGATTAAGAATCAGCAATATTACTTTTGACAAGCTGAAATTACTTATGTTGTTTTTAGTAAAAGCTGAACTTAGAAATGACATACTAATTATACAAATAAGAAGTACACTGTTCACAATAGCGCATCAATTACCTTAGATAAGTATACCGCTAATAGAACAGCAGCATTTAATTATGACGACAGATTCCTTACTAAGGGAATGGATGGAAATAAAGGTTAACATAAAGTGATAACGGCTTCATTAAGTGGAACCTTAACTACATCCCATACAAGGTTTATAACGATAATAATGAAACCAAATTAAGAATTGAAGATAAGTTAAATGGAAATCTCGTTCTTAGAAAAGAAAAGGTACAGGAAATCTCGTTTTTGGAGGAGATAACTACAAGATATGGGAAGGTGAGATAGATAAGGATGGAAACTTTACCAATCCTATTGAAATCTCAGAGAATCTTGATAAGATTTTCACCCTACGATACAACCACAGAAAAAGCTTGTAATCAATATTCACGACAATGACACCAGTATATAAGATTTCTTATATAACTGATTTTGCTGATAATGCAAAAGCCTGGCGATAACTTAAGCAATGGGCAGCTCTTATGAGAACTCTAAGCAAAGAGGTGAAACTGTAAAGGTTAACCACAAAGATTGACGGCAAGGCTTGGGAAGCTTAACCAATAAGACCTATGAGCGTCTCCAGATAGTTAAAACTGATGAGAATGGTGTCAAGCTTGCCGGTGCAAAGTTTACTAACTAAACTTGCTAAGGGTGCTAATCCACAGAAGGTTATCGGAACATTTGAATCAAAGGCTGATTCTGCAATTGTTATCGAGAAACTTACTCCTGGTGAGTATGAGCTTACTGAAGATAAGACACCTGATGGATACGACTCAAATGGTATAGTATATAAGATTAAGGTTACCAGCTTGAAAGCAGATTCAAGGTGGAGTTCTCTGAGGGCTGCTAAGTGATGGAAAAGGCAAAACTTACAGAGGAATGAACTTACTGTAATCAATAAGAAGTTTAGTTTAAAGCCAAGCTTCGCTTAGCGTTGTTAAGACTGATGAAAATGGCGAAAGACTTGCAGGGGCTGAGTTCACACTTAAAAAGCTTGGTGCTACAACTGATGCTGCAGTAGTGATAGGAACATATAAGTCAGCAACTGATTCAGTTATCAAGTTTGAAAATCTCGTAACAGGCAGTATGAACTTGCTGAGACACAGGCTCCCGAAGGCTATGAATCAAACGGTGTTACTTACAAGTTCAAGGTAGACAGAGCTTGAAAGAGAGTTTTAAGCTTGAATTGGTAGGAGATATACAGGAAAGGCTAAGTTTGAACGAGAATGCACTTACTGTTATCAATATGAAAGAAAAGCTCTGTGACACCTCCGGTGAACCACCGGTAAACCCACCGGTAAATCCTCCGGTGAATCCTCCGGTAAACCCACCGGTAAATCCTCCGGTGAATCCTCCGGTAAACCCACCTACACCTAATATACCGCTTATTCCTGTTAATCCGGAGACACCAACACCTCCAACCCCTGATAACCCTACACCAATTATACCGGTAACCCCAACACCAACTCCCAACTACGCCGATTAATCCATCTCCTACTGATCAACCCCTGACAACCCTACACCAGGTAATCCTAAGACACCTGATGGAGTGGTTATTGATGAAGATAGTACCTCACAGGGTAAGGTTGTAAAGACAGTAAGCCTAAAGGAAATAATGATCAGATAGTTGATGAAGATGATACTCCTTTAGGTGGAAATAAAGCAAAGAAGAATCTTCCTAAGACAGGTGGAACTTCACAGTTTGGTACTATGTTGCAGGTATTGGTCTGAGTATTTGTAGCAGGTCTTGTATTTAAGAGACGTAAAAGAAGAAAAGTAATTTGTAATAAAGATGAAAATCTTCATTAAGCCTAATTCACAGAGCGTTGTGCTGTCTGTGTATATACGGCATATGACTCTCATTTATTTTTGGTTTTTAGATATAATTACAATGATGTATCTTTGATTATTTACTTAATATTTGGTATAAATTAAAATAGTAAGTAATGGGGGAAAAAGCAATTTTTCCGATAAGCTTTTTGTACTCTATTATCCCACGGAGGGGAATGTGCTTTCGCTTTAGCTGCAGAGCGGCTAATCAGACAAAAGGAGAAAAAGTATGTGGAAAGAAACATGCTGCACTACTGTAGGTTGATACTTGCGGTTGCTATAGTGCTAACCGGAGTGAAGTTACCTGAGAATGTCTTTGCTTCAGGTAAGAACGACAGAGACTGACTGGTTAAAGCCTACTACAAAGATAGAGTTTAGACAACCAAAGTATACCCATGGAGAAATGGTGGTACAGTAACGACTTATGAACCAATCACAGACAAGGTAGATATGTCAAAGGACATTTTGGTCAAATGTTGAATTTTGACACAGTGTTTGATATTGATAAGCCTGAAGATGAGCGCATTATTAAAGGTGATTTTGTTGAGTTTTGAATTGGGACAGAGCTGTAAGCTTGGAGGAAATAATAAAACCTCAAATCAAATTGTTCTACCTGTAAATGACAGTAAAACCTCTGAAAGAATTTGTGATGCAATATTTACAGATGAATCCTGCAGATGGAACTCTTAAGGTGAGTTTGACTTTTCAAATGGAGCAGAGGCTGTATTTAAGAAAAAGATGGGAAAATTGGAGCTTCAATTTCTATTTCTGTTGATGGACAGACTATGAAGTATGAAGAGTCTAAGATAAGTATTAGGCTTCTTGATAAAGAGTATGAAGTAATCAATATAAAAAGATGATGTAACCCTAGAAGACGTAAACTCGACTATAAGAATGGCAAGATTGAGTTGGACTATTACAATAGAGAGTTTATAGTTGGTACTCGATCCTAAGAAGTATCTTAATTAAAAAGGCTACGAATTCGAAGATACACTTAGCAATCGTGTGCAAATGAGTATATTGAAGGAACCTTAAAGGTAAATGATCGTTTATCGATACTAGAGATGCAAACGGCAAAAGTTGAATGATTATCTGGTATAAGAAAAACAGGATAATATGCCTGAATATCAGTGGGTTTCTTATAGATTAAAAGAAGCAGACTTTAGATCCTAATAACACCGGTAAGGTAGTTATAACATTAAGCAACTATATTGATTTTGTTAATGTATCTAAAACATATAATAATAGCGTGAGCCTAAGAGAGCCTAGCGGTGGAGCAAGACGCACAGAGGCTAATGTTGCTGTTCCTAAAATTGGAGAGAGATAGGAAGAATTGATGAAACTGGTAAAGATAACCTGGACAGTAGATTTCAACTTAGAAAACTATGACCTTGTAATGTTACCATAGTTGATCCTCTTAAACAAGACACAATGGGAAGAAAAGTCTCAGACATTTAAGAAAAGCTTACTTCCAGAGAATGACAAACGGTGAATGGAGTGCAGAGGATATTACTCCTGAAGTTTCGTGAATTGACCACAAGTTTGTTATTAATAATGTAAAAGAAAGAGTATTACTTACTATTGAAAACAGAGATGGGATCACTGAGTAGATTTATCGTACTATCTTCGAAAATGATGCTTTCAGTATATTGGAAATGGTGAGGTTAATTACAAGGCTAAGTTATCAGCAAATGTAGAAACCAGACCGATAGGCGGGAGTGGCTTTTTGGAACTATCAGTAAGACAGCTAAGACTCAGCTATTAGCTGAAAAAGATGCCTAAATATTATTCTACAATTTAGGAGAGTACATAGGACCACAGCCTGAGTGGACTGCTAGAGGCTGATAGAGTACTGTTCCTGCTCCTGGTGAATACTATATGTATGATACGCTCCATCTATGACCAGAATACAGTGCTAACATGATCAGGAGTATTTTCAGATAACGGATAGCATCAGAAAGGTAGGAGACTCAATGTTACCACACTTTCAAATGGTGCAAAATTTGATACTGTTATTCCTTGGGAAGGAAAGCGCGAGAAGCTTGTAAATGTGGAAAAACCTATAATAGATTCCACAGAGGTATTACCAGTGTTGTATATGAAATACTTAAAGGCGAAAAAGGTAGTAGGTCACATTCTTGAACTGAAGCTTGTTCCAGGATGGAAAACTATGCTAAGTTTAGCTCAATGATAGCTGATTATGAAAACACTTACACAGATGGGGTGAGTCAAGGCATAGAGATGCGGTTATAATACCTTGATGCTTGCAAGTGGCAAGAATGTTGTTTAACAACTAAGGCAGCTATAAATATCATTCAAAGCGAGGAGTAAGCAGACACTTTCAGCTGAGGCTGCAAGAAAGTTTATGAATGACTTCAATGCTGAAACAGTAAACGCTGATGTATTTGATGATGTAGAAAAGGTTAAAATTAGTAATTCTGACAAAGGTTATGACAGAAATTCAAAGTCTGTAATTTTCAAGATTGATGTAAATACTGTTGGTATTGAAAGATGTGCATGGAGATATAGGAAAGTTTGTATTAAGAGAGTATTCACTTGGAAATGATAGTGATTTTGAATTTGTCCCTATAGTAAAGGATGAGGAAAATCCAACTAACAATAAAATGGCACTCATCTATAAAGGTGTTCCAGCCATCAAGTATGGTGAATACTAACGAGGCAGATTATAGAATTGAAAACAGTATGGCTAAGGCTGTTGGTAAAGCACTTAGTGACAAAGAATTAAAAAGATAATAATATTGTTATCAATCAGGATCGAATCCTAGCAATGGCTTTGTATATTTCCTTTGATAAACTGCAGGATACTTATGTAGTTTTTTGTCAAAGTAAGACTTAAAGAAGGATTGTTTGGCAATAGAAAGGGAACAGTATGGAATCATGCTCGTATCCACATTGCACGAAAGCTGTTTTCTAGAGAGCTCAGGATTATTCATGGTATGATGACGAGTTCCTTTGGAAGAACTACGATGGACAGGACAGCAAGGATAAAATCAATGTAGATGACAATGGATTTATTAAGTGGAATGTATATTACAGACCATATAAGACCTACAATGATAACAATGCTACAAAGATAAAAAATTGAAGATAAGGTAAATAGAATCTTGTCCTTAGAAAAGAGAGAATTCTTCAAACCTTGTTTTCGATGGTGATAACTATAAGATGCAGGAGAGGTGAGTATGATAAGGACGGTAACTTTATCAATCCTGTAGAGATTACAGTAGGCCTCAATACAATATTTACCTATAACAATGAAAACCGATGTAATGAGCATCAACATTCCGGATAATGACTCATCTTTATAAAATTTCTTATGTTACTGATTTTGCAAGCAATGCAGTTCGTGGTGATGATTTAAGTAATGAAGTTACACCTTATAGAGGATGCTAAGGTAATGAGGTGAAACTGTTAAGGTATCACATCAGGTAAAAGGCAGAAGCTTATGGTCCATCGTAAAACAACAAGCCTTATGAGCGTATTCAGATAACAAAAGATTGATGCAAAGGAAACAAACTTGCAGGAGCGGAGTTTAGCTTTAAGAAGCTTACAACTGTGACCAATCCTGAAAAGAATATTGGTACATTCACTAACTACTGCAGATAAAGCTATTAAGTTTGAAGAGCTTAGCAGGAGAGTATGAACTGTTGAGACAAAGGCCCTGGAAGGATATAGAGTCAAACAATGTTACATACAGAATCAAGGTAATTGAGCTTGAAAACGGATTTAAGGTTGAACTTATTGGTGATTATACCGGACTTGCTACACTGAACAGAATGAACTTAAGATTATCAATAAGAAGATTGACAAGATTACTGAGCGTCTTAACATAGTAAAGACTGATGTTGACGGCAACAGACTTGCAGGAGCGGAGTTGACAGCAGAAACTCGGAGCTACAACCGATGCAGCAGTAGAAGCAGGGTAAATATACCTCTGTAACAGATGAAGCTATCAGAATTGAGAATCATGGCAGAAGAGTAGCGAGGCTAGCGGAGACAAAGGCTCCTAGAAGGATATGATGTAAACAATGAGCCATACAAAATCAAGGTTGTTAAGGCTGGAAAGCGGATTTAAGGCTGAATTAGTGTGGAGACTACGGCAAGGCTGAGATTTCGAATAATGAGCTTACTGTCATTAACAAGAAAAAGCCGGATGTTCCTAACTCCACCGGTAAATCACCGGTAAATCCACCGAGTAAATCCTCCAGTAAATCCTCCGGTAAATCCTCCGTAAATCCTCCGATAAATCCTCCGAAACCCACACCTAATATACCTGTACTCCTGTTAATCCGGAGACACCAACACCTCCAACACCTGAAAACCCTACACCGATTATTCCGGTAACACACCAACGCTGACACTTACTACACCGATTAATCCATCTCCAACGATCGAAACTCCCTAGCAACCCAACACCAAATAATCCTAAGACACCTGATGGAGTGGTTGTTGATGAAGATGAGTACCCACAGGGTAAGGTTGAGAAGACTAAAAACTCTAAGGAGACAACTGATCAGATAGTTGATGAAGATGATACTCCTTTTAGGTGGAAAAAGCTAAAGAGTCTCTCCAAAGACAGGAGGTACTACTACAGTTTGGTACTATGTTGCTGGAATTGCACTCGTTATTGCTGGTGGCTTTGTACTATAAGACGTAAAAAGAAAAATAATAAGAAGCAAGCTATAAGAAGAAAAGTAAAAAGGAAAAACTGTACAATCTACAGAGTTTCTGATTAAAGAGCTTAAAAACATACACGAAAATCATAGTATTTGTGAAATGTAACAAAGATATTGAATTTCGTGTATGTTTTTACTTGCAGTTTATCTGGTAATTTGGTATATTGTTACAAATAGCAAAAGTAATAAGCAAGAAAAATGCTATTTGTAATCTCAAGGTATTCAAGGATGGAATATCACGCCTTTCTACTTAGGGAAGAGGACAAAATAATATTCAAGGAGAGAAAGTATGTGGAAAACATGATCTGCACTATTAGGTTGCGATACTTACGGTTGCTATAATGCTAACTGGAGTGAAGTTACCTGACAATGTATGTGCATCAACGTGAGAACGACAAGACTGACTTGAGTTAAAACCTACTACAAAGGTAGAGTTTAAACAACCGAAAGTACGGTTATGGCAACGGAGGTACCATAACACCTATGAACCAATCAAAGACAAGGTAGATATGTCAAAGGACATTTTAGTAAATGTTGAATTTGACCCTGTGTTTAATATTGATGGCCTGAAGATAAGCGTATTAATAAAGGTGATTTTGTTGAATTTGATTTGGGACAGGGCTTAATTATTAAAGATAATTCTAATCCTGTATATCAGAAGAATATACCTGTAAATGATAAAGACAGGTGATAAAAATCTGTGATGCAATCTTTACAGTGAATCCTACCGATGGAATCCTTAAGGTGAAGTTTGACTTTTTCTACAGGAGCGGATGCTGTATTTAAGAAACAAGATGGAAAGGTTGGTGCTTCAATTTCTATTTCTGTTGATGGACAGACAGCGAAGTATGAAGATTCTAAAGATGAGTATTAAACTTCTTGATAAGGAACAATACAAAGCAACCAATATAAGAGATAATATAACGATAGTAAAGAGGTAAACTCGACTATAAGAATGGCAAGATTGATTGGACTATTACACAGAGATTTATAGCTGGTACCAATCTTAAGAAGTATCTTAGTCTAAAAGGCTATGAATTTGAAGATACACTTAGTAATCGCATAGCTAAAGAGTATATTGGAAAGCTCGCTTAGGATTAATGGTAAAGAAACAGATTATGTATCACACCAGAAAACAGAGCAATATGCCTGAAAAACAGTGGGTTTCCTATACAATGCAGGAAAAGGATTTAGACCCTGATAATGAGCGCAAGGTAGTTGTAACATTAAGTAGCTATGTTGATTTTAATAATTTGTCTAAAACGTATGATAATAGGGCAGTTATAAGGCAGATTGGTGGTGGTTACAGAGATACAACTGCGAATGTTGCTGTTCCACAATTCGGAGAAAAATTAGGTTCAATCGACACTACAGGTAAAAAGATTACTTGGACTATAGATTTTTAATAAAGAAAGCTACAATCTTGGCAATGTTACTGTTCTTGACAAACTTGAAAGTGATATGACCGGTAGAATCCCTCAAGAATTTACTACGCGTATTTTCAGAGGATGAAAAATGGTGAGTGGGAGTTAAAGAGAGCAGTAACTCCTATAGTTACTGAAAAAGGTCATAAGTTTGCTATAAATGATGTAAGTGAAAGGGTGTTACTTACAATTGAGACAGCTATTGAACTGACGGAAGCCCTGCAAATTTTGAAAATGACGCTTTTCTGTATTGGAACGGAGAAGTAATTATAAGGCAAAACTTCATGCAAAAAGGTGAGAACAAGTCCCATAGGTGGTGGTTCTTTCGAGAGTATCAGTAAGACTGCAAATGCTCAGGTCCTGACAGAAGATGTGAAAAAGTACTTTGCATATAAGGGAGAATATATAGGACCTCAGCCCGAGTGGACAGTTAGAGCTGATAAGAATACCGTTCCTGCGCCTGGCGAATACTATATGTATGACACTTCATCTATGACCAGAATACAGTACCAAACAGATCGAGGTGTTAACTCTGCAAATGGATATACAATAAGAAAATTAGGAGAGCCAGAAGTAACGGAATTGTCAAATGAAAAGTGCTAAATTTGATACAATAATTCCGCTTGGAAGGAAAACGACAGAAACTAATAAATGTTGAAAATCCAGTGAAAAGATTCTACAGCTGGTAATACAAGTGCAGTTTACGAACACTTAAAAGGAGAAAGAGTAGTAGGTCACATTCTTGAACTTAAAACTTGTTCCGGGCGTAGATAATTTTTGCTAAGTTTAGTTCAATGATTGCAGATAGAGATGCTGACGCAGTGGTATAGTACAGGAGATGAAAAAGCGGGCTATAATACTATTATGCTTACTAAAAGACCGCTATGTAACATATCAGGATGCAGCATATTACAGATATAATTCAAAACTTATTAGAAAAACAGGTGATTTCTGCAAAAACTGCAAGAAATTTCTTGAAAAATCTTGGATGCAGTAGCAACCAATGATGATGTATTTGATGATACTGAAAAATGATGTTCAACAAGATGATGTCAGTTGTATGACAGAGATACAAAGATCGAAAGTAGTTTTTAGAATAAGTGTAAAAGCTGCTAATATAAAGGATGTATATAGCGATCTAGTACCCTGTTATATTGAATGATTATTCTATTGATAATAATGGTTGGAATAAAGATTTTACCTTTGTTCCAATAGTTGAGGATAAGACAAATCCGGAGAATAATAAAGAAATACTTATTTACAAGGGTGTTCCTGCTATTAAATTTGAGGGTACAAACGATCCAGACTACAGAATTGGAAAATAGTACCGTTAAGGCAGTTGGTAATGCTCTTAGCGATGAAGAATTAAAAAGAAGACATTATAATCAATCCTAACGGAAAACCTAGAGAAGCGTTTTAATGTTTCGTTTAACAAATTAAACGGTCCTTATGTAGTCTTTGTGTAAAGAAGGTTAAGAGAGCGTTACCGTGTAAATAATAAATCAACAGTAAATCAATTTTGCTAGTATTTATATTGGTAGTAATTCCTCAGAAACGGACAGGCTTTCCTCATGGTATGACGACAGATTCCTTTTGGAAGAACTACGATGGACAGGACGGCAAGGATAAAATCAATGTAGATGACAATGGATTTATTATGGAATGTATACTACAGACCATATAAGACCTACAATGTTAACAATGCTACAAAGATAAAAATTGAAGATAAGGTAAATAAGAATCTTGTACTAAGAAAAGAGAAGAATTCTTCAAAACCTTGTTTTGATGGTGATAACTATAAGATTTGGAAGGGTGAGTATGATAAGGATGGTAACTTTATCAATCCTGTAGAGATGCACAAATGGTCTTAATACAATATTTACCTATGACAATGAAACCGGTGTAATGAGCATCAATATTCCGGATAATGACTCATCTTATAAGATTTCTTATAGTTACTGATTTTGCAAGCAATGCAGTTAGTGGTGATGATTTAAGTAATGAAGTTACACTTATTGAGAATGCTGAGAAAATAGGCAAAAACTGAAAAAGTAACACATCAGATAAAGGCAGATGCTTATGGTCAATATGAAACAACAAGCCTTATGAGCGTATTCAGATAACAAAGGTTGATACAAAGGGAAACAGACTTGCAGGAGCAGAATTTAGCTTTAAGCAGCTTTGCAACTGCAGCTATTCCCTGAAAAGAATATTGGTACATTTACAACATCTGCTGATAAGGCTATTAAGTTTGAAGAGCTTACAGCAGGAGAGTATGAACTTGTTGAGACAAAGGCCCTGAAGGATATGAGTCAAACAATGTTAGCATATAGAATCAAGGTAATTGAGCTTGAAAATGGATTTAAGGTTGAACTAATAGGTGATTATGCTGACTTTTGCAACACTTGAGCAGAATGAGCTTAAGATTATCAACAAGAAGATTGACAAGATTGTTGAGCGTCTTAACATAGTAAAGACTGATGTTGACGGCAACAGACTTGCAGGAGCGAGAGTTCACACTTAAGAAACTCGGAGCTACAACTGATGCTGCGGTAGAAGTAGGTAAATATACATCTGTAACAGATGAAGCTATCAGAATTGAGAATCTTACAGAAGGAGAGTACGAGCTTACTCGAGACAAAGGCTCCTGGAAGGATATGATGTAAACAATGAGCCATATAAAAATCAAGGTTGTCAAGGTAGAAGCGGATTTAAGGCTGAATTGGTAGGAGACTATGCTGGAAAGGCTAATCTTCGAATAATGAACTTAGTGTTATTAACAAGAAGAAACCTGCTAGCACCTCCCGCTCCGGTAACACCTCCTACTCCTGTTAACCCCTACACCTGTGATTCCTCCTACACCCGGAGAATCCAACACCTGTTGTTCCGGTTACACCTACAACACCAGTACACCTAATCCAACACCAGATCACCTTCATATCCAATAAACAATACACCAAATCCAAATGACCCTAACAGTCCTGATGAATTTGAGGTTATAGGAAATGATGGAACACCTCAGGGTAAGGTTGTAAAGGTAAATCAGCCTAACGGTGAGAAAGAGTACGTATTTGATGAGGATAAGACTCCTTTAGACGGATTTAAGGCAAAGAAAAGTACTGCAAGGCTCTTCCTAAGACAGGTGGCTGCTCTACAGTTTGGTACTCACGCGGCAGGTATGGGACTTAATAATAATGGCATACTACAGTTAGAAAACGTAAAGAAGAAGAGGTAATAACGTATAAAATACAGAGTTACCGATAAAAGAGTTACCAAAAACATACGAAAATCAAAACATTTGTTAAATGTGACAAAAATAAAATGATTTTTTGTGTATGTTTTTACTACGCTTTTTGTGGATTTTGTATAAATATTACAAGTAGTAAAATATATGACAAATATTTTGCTATTTTAGGGACCATGAGGAATCCCAAGGAGCGGATATAATCTTTCGCAGGTGCGGAGGGAAATAATTTACAGGAGAGTAAAAATATGTGGAAAAACATGGAATGGCACTATTAGGAATCATACTTATGTTAGCTGTATTTCTAACAGGAGTAAAGCTTCCTGAATATGTATGCAGCCGGAAGTGACAAGACAAATCTTGCTAAAATGTGGCTGTAAATATCTATCAACAGGATGGTAGTAACAGCGAAAAAGCCTGTTACTGGCGAAATAAACACTGCAAAATATACTAGGATGGACGTATCCTTTAACGCTGTGTTTAACAAAAAGTTTAACTGAAGAAAACCGCATTAATAAGGGCGACTATATTCCAGTTTGATGGGAAGTAAGCTCAAACTTAATGGAAGTGTTAATGAAGTTGTGCGCCTGTAGAAGATACAGCATCTAAACTTAAGATTTGCGATGCCATTTTTACAAGTGATGACGATGGAAATATCAAGGTTAAATTTGATTTTTCCAACACAGATGACGTTGTTTTTGAAAAAGACAGCACTTCAATCGGTGCCTCAGTTACTTTAATTACTGACCTTTCTAAGTTTGACTTTACAACAACCAATGAGAAAGTAATTAAAATTTTTGGTAAAGACTATCAGCTTGGAGAAATAGTCGGCGATGTCAATCTACAAAGACCGGTGTTCTTGATGTGAAGAATTCTAAGATTGACTGGACCATTACAGCTGAAAAGATATGTAAGATGATCTTCTCAAGGGTGCCTCTTAGTTTAGAAAGCTATACCTCCGTGATTATCCAAAGGGTGGAGTAAACGGAAACAATTTTTATAGAAGCGTACATTTACCATCAATGGCAAATCAAGAGATGAATCATCAGGCTTATCAATTGCAAACCCTTAGAGATACAGGGTATACCAATATCATCGTACTATACGGTAAAGGCAGTGACCTGGATCCTTCTAATGTAGGTAAAGCAGTATCAAGTATAGTACTGATGTAAACTTTGGCGGTGATTTTGGCTCTTCAGGTGTGAGAAATTATCCTAATGATATACACCTCGTAAAAATATGGAACAAGTCAGTTCTGGTCTCAAACATAGAGACGTTACCGTTAGAAAAATGGGCGAAAAGCTTGGAAGCTTTAACGCAGGCACTAAGACAATTACCTGGACAGTGGAGTTCAACCGTCCTGAGTACGACTTAGGTGATGTAACCATTTCTGACGAACTTACCAAAGATAAAACCGGAAGAATACACTCAGAAGTTTGAGAAGTGCGTATGTACAGACTTTTGATAAGACAAAGAATACCTGGAAAGAGGAGAAAACAGAGTTAACTCCTGTAGTTTCTGGAGATAATCATACCTTTACCATACCTAATGTTAAAGAGATTCCTTTCTTTACTATCCTAACAAAGGTAGACGCTGATAATTACAGTTCACGCTTTGACAATGATGCGTATGTATGGTGGAATAATAACATTAAGTTTAAGACAAAGCTGATGCATCTATCTTAGACGTACACGGTGGCAATGGTCAGATAGGTACAATCAATAAGACTGCTAAAAGCCAGTTAGCAGTAAGCAGTGTTAATGCTTTTGACGCAGGATTAGGTGAGTATATAAGCAATGAGCCTGAGTGGACAATGATCATGCTGACAGTAATACAGTAGCTGCACCTGGTGACTACTACGATGTACGATGCCTTCATTTTTGATAAGAATGTAAGGGTAGATAGTGATACAATCAACTCTACGAACGGATATTCACTTAGAAAGCTTTGGTGAAAGCAGTGCTGCGACACTTGCAAGCGGGATAAGCCTGGAAAAATTATTTTCCAAAAATCCTGCTGGCGATGAATCTATGGGCAGACACCAGAAGTTAATGAACATCAACAAACCAATCACTGATGCTACAGAAGGTGTTACAAATAATGTATACGAAGTGGTTAAGGATGGAAAGGTAGTAGGACATGTCCTTGAGGTAAAGCTTGTACAGGGAGTAGATAACTTTGTTAAGTTTAAGTCAAAAGTTATGGAGCACAATTTGATTGTATCCGAGCGTGAAGACGGATTAAATAGGCTTTCAGAACTACTACTTTACTTGCGAGCAGGAGGCAATGTATTACTTAAACAAGATGGTTGAATACCATTATCAGTCAAAAGTTCTTGATAAACAGGTACTTCTAGAACAGCAGCTAAGAAGTTCCTTAACGATTATGATGTAGCAGCTGCAAATAATGATGTGTTTGACGCTAACAATAAAATTGCTATTGATAATACTGAAACAGCTTATGATAAAGAGACAAGAAGTGGTATTTAAGATTGAGCGTAAATGCAAAAGACATAAAAGGATGTTCAGGTGATATAGGTAAATTCGTATTAAGTGATGAATTATCTTATCATCTAAAGCTTGTACCTATTAAGAAAGAGGAAGCTGTGATAAGTATTTCCTTATCTACAAGGGAGAGCCGGCTCTTAAATACAAAGATACCAGTGAAGCTGACCATAGATTCGGTAAGTATCGCATATCCCTTCTGATAGAGCAAAGAAGTGTAGGCTCCATTATTAATGCTGTAGGTGAGCCTCTTAGCGATAAGGAAATGTCAGATAATAATATTTTGCGCTTTCTCGATAAAGACTACTATAATTATGATAAAAATAAGATTTACATTCGACAAGCTAAATAGTCCTTATGTTATTTTTGTAAAGGCTGAGCTTAAGAGTGACGAGCCAATGAACGAAATTGGTACCAGGTTTGGAATACCGCAAACAAATGTGGATTCAGGGCGATGAAAGAGACTACATTCAAATCGAGAAGACTGCGAAAGCTGATTACGACGATAGATTCCTTTGAAGAATTATGATGGCGACAAGATCTTCATCGATAAGAATGGCTACATAAAGTGGAACCTGTTCTACAAGCCTTATAAGGTATACAATGATAGCAATGAAAACCAAACTCAGGCTTTGAAGATCGAGCTTAAAGGAAATCTTGTGCTTAGAAAGAGAGAAGGCTACAGCAAATCTTGCCTTTAATGATGATAACTACAAAATCTGGAAGGGTAACTTCGATGCAGAAGGAAATTTTTGTAAATCCTGTGGAGATTACCGAAGGTCTGAATAAGATTTTTTTGTGTATGACCTTGAGCAGAAAAAGCTAATAGTCAATATTCGGACAACGACACATCATACAAGATATCATATATTACCGACTTTGCACCGGATGCAAAGAAGGGTGATGAACTTGAAAATGATGTAGTTCTCATAGAAAATCAACACAGATAGGGTAGGAAAGTTGGTGTTAAGCACAGCATAGAAGCTAATGCGTGAAGTCTTAAGGATATAAACTATGACAAGCTTCAGATCGTTAAGAAGAATGCTGATGGTGAAGAGCTTGCAGGAGCAGAGTTTAGAGTTAAGAAGGCTTGCAGACTCTAACGTAACTGAACAGGATATGGGAACAGTAAAGACTGTTACAGATGGAGCAGTTATGTTTGAAAAATATCGTTGCAGGCAGCTATGAGCTTACTGAGACAAAGGCTCCTGAAGGTTATGAGACAAATGGAGTTACTTATAAGATTAAGGTAGTTGAACTTGAGAATGGTGACTTAAATGTTGCTTTAGACGGTAACTATGAAGGTCAGGCAACACTTGAAAAGAGAGTGCTTACAGTAATTAACAAGAAAAAAGCCTGAGACACCTCCTACTCCTGTTAACCCAACACCTGAGAATCCTAAAAAGCCTGTTGACCCTACCAACACCTGAGAATCCGACACCTCTGATTCCGGTTACACCTAAGACACCTGATACACCTAATCCAACACCTAGCATACTTCATATCCAATTAACAATACACCTAATCCTAATGATCCTAACAGCCCTGATGAATTCGAGGTTATAGGAAATGATGGGACACCTCAGGGTAAGGTTGTAAAGGTAACAAAGCCCTAATGGAAAGAAAGAGTATGTATTTTGAAGATGATAAGACTCCTTTAGATGGCTTCAAGGCAAAGAAGAACCGTAAGGCGCTCCCTAAGACTGGTAGGCGCAGCTACAGTACGGTACTATGCTGCTGGTGCAGGGACTAGTACTTATGGCAGGCTTTGCACTTAGAAGACGTAAAGAAGAAATCTAATAGGATTCATCTGATTTACTTTTTTAGTATATTATACATTAGGTAAATAAAAATATGAGATTCCCACCCGCTTTGAGGGTGGGAGTTTTCTTGCAACAGGGATAACTGCCAAAGTAGGTGCAAAACCAGATTGCATTTAAGCTTCAAAACTACAACGATTACTTGACACAAAACCATTCAACCCACTTCAGTTGACAAAGAGCCTCTGTATAATCGATTTATCAAAAATATGAAGGGCAACAAAAATAACAAACGATATTAAAAATTAATTTTTCACGCAAGCAAAAACAACTGTATTCAAGTGATTGCCAATCATGATCCGGACATTGCTCCGCATCAATAGAACTGTGAGGTGGATAGTGAAAGAAAGTATAGGGAAAGCCATAGATTGAGCGCACTTAACTAAGCTGTCTAAGTCAGGCAACTTTTTGAAGTGTTATTGAGTTAGAAAATTCGATTAAGAAGCTACTGGCTCATCAGGAGGAAGTAGTCCTCTCGTTGCAATAGACTTTCTTGGCTTGCTTGATAGCTTTTGCCTTTGTTTTTCAATAAGAGCTTCAGGCACATCGATTTTATAAAGGTCGCTCGGATTCCACTGCTCGCCAGTAGACAGCATTTGGTAGATGGCAGTAAGAATCATACGGGCAATAGCGATAATGGCTCTTTTCTTGCCACGACGTTTAACAAGAGATTCATATTTCTTTTTGTAGTAAGGAGATTGGTCAGATTTTACGGCTGCATGAGCACACTGTACTAATGCAGGTTTGAGGTAGACTCCGGCACGTGTAATCCGAACAGATTTCTTCTTACCAGCAGATTCATTGCTGCCAGGTGTTAAACCAGCCCAACAGCATAAAACGTTTGGAACTTGAGAACTGAGACATATCCGTACCGATTTCGGAGATGATAGTTATTGCACTATCACATTTGACACCCGGAATGGTACAGAGGAACTGGACAGCATTTTCAAAATCAGGATTAGAAGAAATCATATTTTCTATCATTTTATCAACATCTTTGATTTCTGCTGTGATATAATCCATATGTGCGCGGACGAGGCGCATACGGTATTTTTGGGCATCAGTCATCTGATATCCTTCGACGGATTCTATAACAGCATCTTCTTTGGATTTGAGGTCTCGAAGAAGCTTAGATGCGATTTCTTCGTGGTTAATGGATGTACCCGATTGTTCAAGTAGATAGTCGATAATGGACGTGGATGACTTCCCAAAAGATATCGGAAACAACAGAATCTAATGCAACATTACAAACAGTAAGAGCATTCTGGTATCGATTCTTTTTCACTTGAACGGCAGGAAACAAGCTTGCAACGATAGCGAGTGTATTCCCTGAGAATACGGACTATCTTACAAGGGATATAGCTGCCTTTGACAAGTCCGAGACGGAATAAATCCCAATCCATTTAGAATCTTTGGTATCATCTTTGTTGCCTTTCACAGCCTTTACCCACTTGGGATTGGCAATGACAACATTGATCTCATCTTCCAGAAGATTAAAGACAGGAACCCAGTATTTACCTGTGGATTCCATGCAGACATCACGACAATCATTGTCGAGAAGCCATTGCTTGAACTCAAGAATTGAATTGTTAAAGGTGGAAAAGCGCTTCTTTTGGTAAGATGGTTCAATGCCACCCGTAGTTTTTACAATCGTGGCAACGAGAAAAGATTTGTGAACATCGACACCACAACAGGTTTGGTAAGTAACTTTCATAGTCAGACTCCTTTCGTAAATGATAAGAAGCCATTGACTGAACTGCCACACAATTAAACTAAAGGCGCTTAAGCAATTCTTAGTGTACGGATTCGTGATACCACTCATTTGTGCTTGAAAAAGGCAGAACTTACACTGATTATTATGCTGTCTAAAACGAAGAAAGTTATTACAACTCCTCCTCACGTGCTTTGTAGTATAGCTTCTTGCAAACCATTTTAAAGCATAACGTAGAGAGTTGAAACACTTTCATTACTATTTGTGCCGCCAGCCGAAGGCGGCGGAATGGAGATTATTATGAAAACAAGTAGAATCGTAACCTTTATCCTTGGAATTGTGATGATCATTACGGGCATGTACCGCCTTATGAATCCGGTTATGACATATATGACGCTCGGATATGTAGTCGGCGTCAATATGATCATTGACTCCGTTGGCGGTATCATACTCTGGCATGAAAGAAAGAAGGAGGGAATGTCCTCCGGTTGGGAGCTTGCCGGAGCGATTGCTTCTCTCGTATTTGGCATCATCCTGATCGGCAGTACGGCTATGCAGCTGATCGTAGATATGACAATTGTTTATCTTGCAGCAATCTGGCTGATCGTAGTAGGTGTGATCCGAATCATGGTGGCGCTTCGTATCCACAAAGTAAGAAAGGCTCTCGATGCAGGATCGCCCGGAAGACGCTGGTGGCTTATCCTTATTGCGGGAATCCTGCTCATTGTCTGCGGAGTGCTCAGCCTGTTCAATCCGACAGGTCTCATTGTTGCTATCGGAATCAATTTTTGGATTGAACATTATTATTGCCGGGGCGAATATGATTGCTGTTGCGGCTTAAACAAAGATAAGACTAAATGATAAAATTATATCAATAAAAATCAGACTGAATTTAATCAAATTTGGTTTGATTTTTATTGCTTTAACGAAAAAGAGTATAGCAAACAGACCTGAAACTGCATCTTTTCAGGTTAAATGCAACAGTTTTTTTAGTGTTGCGTTTACTTTGAAAAGGTATTTACTTTTTATTCCTGTTTAGTGTTTTAATAGTTTTGAGTCAAATTTACATCACTTTCGCTTATTATTTTAAGCTTTAGTTTTGTACATCCGTTGCACAGCTTTACCTTTGGAACCGTTCCGGTGTTCACAGCTTCTTTTGTCATAATGTTCACAGTATTTTTTTGGCAAGATGGCAGGAGCGGCATTTTTATTACAGTCTTTGGAACCACATACATAGCTTAACATTGCATCCATTATAATCATTGCAGTCACAGGAATTAGGCATTTTGACAAGTGAATGCTTATGTATTTCTCTTGAAATGGTAGAAGGGGATTTCTCGAGGAAATCAGCAATACTTCTGATTGAAAAACCTGTGCCAGCAACAATATCTTTCAATGTAAATGCAACAGAGGTACCTGTCAGAGTAAGTGCAACACCATGTTGCATTTAAGTTGAAAAACTACTACGAAATCCTGCGCAAGCAGTAATTAAAAATTCAGCTTGACAAATGGGATTAAATAGTGTAAAATACCTATTGTGCTATGGTTATTATTACCCAATCAGTTGTCGGCACTAAATCTACAGCTGGAGGAGGGTTGGTGAGAGAATGTCAAATGTAATCGTTAAAGAAAAACGAAACTCTTGATAGCGCTCTTCGCCGTTTCAAGAGAAACTGCGTGAAGGCTGGTATTCAGCAGGAGATTCGTAAAAAGAGAGCATTACGAGAAGCCATCTGTCAGACGTAAGAAAAAGTCTGAGGCTGCTAGAAAACGCAAATTCAAATAATTAAAGGTTGAAAAGGACGCAGTGTCGATATGGCTCTGCGTCTTTTTTAGCGTATTAATTAGTTTTAATTATTAACAATAAAGGAGCATATAACTCTGGCAGTTTCTGAAATTACAATAAATATACCGAAAGTTAGTCACGAGTCAAATGTATCAGGTGCATTTGACAGTAATATCAAGATAATAGAGAAGTCTTTTTGGGGGTGGAAGTAGTCTCAAGAGATGGAGTTACACATATAAAAGGAAATAAAGAAGATGTAAGAGGGGCTCTTAAGGTGATGGAGCAGCTTTTAGCCCTTTTCTTAGAGGAACTGATATAACTGAGCAGCAGGTAAACTACGCCGTTTCCATTATCAAAGAGCCTGTAGATTCTGCTGAGAGTCTTGAAAGCATAGATAAAGAGATTATTGCACATACTGTGAGTGGCAAGCCTGTCAAGCCTAAGACTATCGGTCAGAAGAAGCTATGTAGACCAGATTAAGAAGGATATTATAGTATTTGGATTGGGTCCTGCCGGTACGGGAAAGACCTATCTTGCTATGGCTATGGCTATTCAGGCCTTTTAAGGATAACAAGATAGAGAGGATAATACTAACAAGACCTGCCATAGAGGCGGGAGAAAAAAGCTGGCTTTCCTGCCGGGAGATTTACAAAGCAAGGTAGACCCTTTATCTAAGGCTCTCTTTATGATGCCCTTAACCAGATAATGGGAGCAGAGACCTTTCAGGCAAATGCAGAAAAGGGACTTATAGAAGTCGCTCCTCTTGCCTATATGAGGGGAAGGACACTTGATAATGCATTCATCATACTGGATGAGGCAGCAGAATACCACTCCTGCTCAGATGAAGATGTTTCTTACAAGAATAGGCTTTGGCTCTAAAGGTTGTTATTACAGGAGATTTAACGCAGAAAGACCTTTGCAAACGGTGTCAAGTCAGGTCTTGAAGAGGCGGTTAAGATACTTAAGAATATTGAGGGGATAGGTTTTTTTCTAACCTGACTAACAAGGATGTGGTTCGTCATCCTTTAGTACAAAGAATAGTTACTGCTTATGATGAGTACGAGAAGAAGAATCTGCATAAAGAAAATAAAAGGAGCTATCGTAGATGACCGTAGATGAACCTAAGCGTTACTTTTTACAGGATTACTATATATATCGGTACCCCCTATGTGCAGCCTTTGGGATGCTTCAATTCGGAGATATATTTAAGGCTGTTGAATCACCCTTTTGTCTGTGCATTTTGTATAATCTATAAGTTATATGACAGATATACTAGGGCTGCTTTTAGATAATAAAAAAAGTGTGGAATCAAGCAGGAGATTTTTCTGTATCAGGATTTATTTTTACAGTGTGCGTTGCTGTATTCTCGGATATATCTACGCTTAGATGGCTGTTTTTGATAGGGATATTGCTATCAGTGTTTTTCTCTGGGATAATCAGCTCATTTATGTCTGTATTTGCCTATGTGCTTATAACTCACTATATTTACTGAAGCTACTCCTGAGTATGTAGCAAAGAGTCTCTTAACGGCTGTTATACTTATCATTCTAACCAGATACTACTCAGATTTTGTGAGCTTGGTTTATTCTATTATCTGTTTGTTGTCATTTGAAGCAGCCTTCTTTTTGATTCTGCACGGTATGGATATGGAAAATGCTTTTTAGCCTGTACTATCTAAAGGAAGCTTGATTATAACCATCTGTGTCATAATAGGCTGGCTTATGTTTAAGCAGATAAACTCTACTCAGATGGTCTTGAGGCTGCTTTTGACTGCTAGCAAAGAAAATGAAACTTCCGAAACCAAGGATAAAGAAGATGAAGCTATAAATGGGAAGCTGCTACCGATTCAGCCACAATTACTAAGACTGGATAGTGCTGAGACTGCAAAGGTTAAAGAAGTTTTGTCAGAAGCTGCTACTGAAGAATATGCCAAAGAGGATGTTATACAGCTGTAGAAAAGAGTTCTACACTAAAAGAAGCAGTTGAAACTGAACGATGTTGGCGTAAGCTTACTAGATAAAGAGCCTGAAGATAGAGATTATTCATATCTTTTAAGCAAAAATAATTCAGCGTATAGACTGCTTGTAGGCAATGAAGGACTCTTTAATAAAGTTCTTAGAACTTCAAAGCTGGTTAAAGACATAACCGAGCTTATTGAAGGAAGGGTTAGCCTTGCAGAAGTAGGTGGTTTTGCTGAATGTGGAAGAGCTGTTAGCAATAACTATATAAAAGAAGCCTGATTTTAGCTAAGGAGAATAATTTTTCCAATAGAGGTTACGGACTTTATAAAAGAACATAATTTTAAGCTTAGCTATCCCAGGTCAAGGGAGACAGCTATAACTATGATAGTTTGCAAGCTTTGGTTCTACAGTTGATTTCTTAGAAGAAAAGGAGTGAAAGCGAAGTATTACTGCTATAGTTGACAGTGTAATGGATTCTTGCTTAATGGCTGGGAAGACTTGATGCATCAGGTCTTTCTCTTAACGAATACAAATTCATAAAGGATTTTCTTTTGGAGGAGGCAAGGGTAAGGTATGACTATTTTAGTGGAGAACGAAGCTAATAGAGAGCTTGACTTTGATTATGAGGAAGTTATCGAAGCTGTAATTAATAAGACACTTGAAACCGAGAACTGTCCATATGAAACTGAGATAAAATGTGCTTCTTACGGGAAATGGGAAATACATACAGCCAATAAGGAATTTAGGGAATAGACAGTACTACGGATGTGCTTTCGTTTCCTATGGTTGACTATGAGTATCCTTCTGACTTTTCTCATGTTGAAGCAAACCTGAAAGTTATATAAATCCCGAAACAGATGAACTCCCTGCTTGAGATATAATGATTTCTGTCGATAAAGTATATGAGCAGGCAAATGAGTATGGACATAGCAGAAAAAGAGAATTTGCATTTCTTATTGCTCACAGTATGCTTCATTTGCGGGATATGACCATATAGACGAGGCAGAGAAAAAGTGATGGAAGTAAAACAAGAAGCCATACTTGATGCCCTCGGTATAACAAGAAATGGAGGATGATATGAAAAGAAAATATTAGTTACCGGATTACTGGCTGTTACCTCAGTGTTTATGCTTTTATCTGCTTTTGGGCAAAAAGGCAGACAATGTTACCACTTCAAGTGCAAAGACTGGAGTCATCTAAAGTAGTTAGTAGATAATAAGCCTGCAGTCAAGTGTGGATATATCATCGACTGTAACACCTGCAGGAGCTATTAAGCCTCGAGTATACAAGCCCTCTAAGTGGCAAGGCTCTAGATAAAAGTATAAGAATAAGCTTCTATGCCTTTTATGTTCAACAATGATAGAATTTGCTATCCACAGACAGGGACAGGCAGAGCGGACATTTTATAAGTGAAATCCTTGCAGAGGGAGAATCACCAGACTTATGGGAGTCTTTGACTACATAGCGGAGATAGGATAGGCTCTGTAAGAAGTGCAAGACATTACTATGTGGACTTTGCTAATGAGTTTGACGCCATTTTTTATTCATTTTGGTCAGACACATTGTGCCATAGATGAGATTAAAAACTTGGAGTAGATACTGTTTCGGGGCTTTCCTGGGAGGGAGCTAAGGCATTTTACAGAGATAACACTATCCGTGCCCCACACAATGCTTTTTGCAAGTGCCAAGGGTATAATCGCAGGCTGTAAAGGACAAGAAGAATAAGAATGAAACCAAGAAAAGGCATTACTTCACATTTTAATTTCTCGGATGAAGAGGTTAAAAATGATGAGAAGTGGTTCATTTAAGTCGGAATATGTAGCGTTCCTTTTTCAGCCTATATGACTCTACTTTACTTATGGTAAAAGGACAAGTCTTATACCAGATTTGCTTTTGGTACCAAACATATCGATAAAGGTGCAGGAAAGGCTCTAAGTTTAAGAATATTTTTATTCAGTTTGTAAATGAGTACAACAAAAGACCACAATGGCTATCAGACAATGGATTTGATAAATCAGTCAGGAAGCGGTTATTATATAACAAACACGCAGAGGAATAAAAGGTTCTATTGAAGAAGAAAGGTGCTGAGGACAAGACTAAGTTCTTCATGACAAGGAGCATAAAAACTGAAGTGCTTGTATACAGGTAAGACATACTACAGCTGTATTTTCCGGCAAACAGGAAAGATATGGTTGAAGCTGAGAAAAATAGAGGAATTATGGCTAACGATATTCGTGATTTAATTGTTATTGGAGGCGTGCTTCAGGTATGCTTACAGGAATAATTGCTGCAAAGAGAGGGCAGAGCGTAAGCATACTTGAGCACAATAAGACTCTCGGTAAGAAGCTTGCAATCACAGGTAATGTGGAGATGCAACTTACCAATATTTATCAGAAACCATTCTGCTACAATAGCGGAAATATTGAAAATCTTATAATATCATCAATAAGATGGGGGAAAAAGGGATAGCAGACCTTTTTCTTTGTTTAGCATGAATGGATGATAGGGCAGACTTTTGACTAGCACTTACTGCAGGCTATGTTTTATCCCGCTGGGGGAAAGTATAAAGAGTTTGTAAACATACTAATGATGAATTACTTAGGCTCAAGGTAAAGATTAAAACGAATATAAGAAGTACAGATATAAAGCCTATATCTGAGGGCTTTGAGATAGTTACAGAAAAGCGCAGGAGGCTATTATTCATATTTTGCAAAGAAAGTTGTCATCAGCTTGTGGAGAGTGCACCAAGTACGGGAAGTGACGGGAGTTTATTCTCAATTATCAGAGGTCTGGGACATTCCATGATTGCTCTCTTCCCAGCACTTAGTAAAGACAGATATTTCACTTTTGATAGCCTTTAGGACTGTGGCTGAGGTTAAGCTACATATGAAGATGGTCAAGAAGAATCAATCGGCAGTGAAATAGGAGAAACCAGTCACCAGAGCAGGGACTTGAGTGGCATACCCAGTTACGCTATCAGGAAAGGTGGCAAGGGCTATACACGAGGAAAAAGGTGGAGTTTCTTTTGGGATGCATTTATTACGAAACCTCAGAGGATGAACTTCTTAAAATGTCAAAAAGCTGAGAAAAGTATTAGCTGATAAGACTTCTGACAAATTTTTAACAGGCTTTACCTATGAGAAAATATCAAAGTATTTAACAGATATATTTAAGCAACAAAACAAAGGCTAGAAGATATCCCAGATGATAAAATTATTTCCAGTTTAGCTGGCTTAAAAACTCAATTTGCTATAATAAAAGTAGCGGTTTTGAATCTGCACAGACAACCTCAGGCGGAGTCTCGATGGACGAGGTTACAGATAATCTGGAATCAAAAATTTATTCCAGGGCTTTTCTTGTAGGAGAGGTACTTGATGTGGATGGACTTTGTGGAGGATACAATCTGACTTGAGCTGCAAGTGCCTCTAGAGGTTGGAAACGGAGGAAGATGATAGCGTAAATTACGCAAGTTTCGCAGGTAAAGCTTCTTGTAGCTATCAGCCGAAGATGTAAAGAAAAGCCGATAGAAAAACTTAAGATAAATGATAATGAGATTGGCTTATGAAACCAAGAAAAAGTCAGTTGATGCAAGAGATGACATACATTATAGCTTATCTGTAGTTGTTTCGCTTACGGACAGGCCTATAGAAGGATAATATCTGCAAGAAGACCCGTCCCTGATGCAACTCCCTACAAGGAAGAAAAGCTTGAGATAAAAAGAATTACAAAAGACTGATGACAAAATAAGGCTACCAGGATTGTGGGAAAGTGGTCCTGCAGGACTCTTTTGTGCCTATGTCCTTGCTCTGGACTGAAGCCTATTATTATAGGACAGGTCAGGATGAGAGGAGGATCAACTGTTGACAAGTTCTGGGAGACCGGGGAACTATCTGAGACAACCAATGTACAGTTTGGTGGAAGGGAGGTGCCGGCACCTTTTCTGATGGAGCCAATACTATGAGTGCTAAAGGATCCGTATAGGAGAATCCTTTTGTGCTTGAAACCTTTGTAAAGTTCGGTGCATCCGGCAAACCTTTATATCAATGCCTCATATAGGGACTGATGTACTTAAAAATATACTGATAAATATGCGTAAGGAGATATTATCCTCGAGTGGCAGTATAGATTTGAAACCAAAGTTCACTAACTTTGAGACAATGAATGGAGATATCAGCCACATTGTGCTTAACAATGAGGAAACATCTCTCTTGTGAGAGCTAATTCAGCTATAGGGCATTCTTCAGGAGACACCTCTCGTCTTCTGGCAGATAAGAAGATAATTATAGACTCCTAAAGCCTTTTGTAGTAGGGTAAGGGTAGAAACACCCACAGGAAATGATAAGCAGGTACCCAGTACGGAAAGATGTATGACAGACTTCCGCCTGCAGATTATAAGTGACAGCAAAAGGAGTTGAAGACAGTATATTCGTTTTGTATGTCCCGAGGATATGTAGTCAATTCTTCTTCCGAAAAGGGAGGAACTCTTGTAAACGGTATGAGCTACAACGACAGGCTCAAAGAACGCAAATAGTGCTATAGTAGTAGCAGTTAACGCGCGATTTTGGCGCAGATGATGCACATTTGCAGGAGTGAGATATCAGAGGAACTTTGAAGAAAAGACTTATGAGCTTGCAAAAGGTGCTATCCCTATCCAGCTTTTTGGGAGATCGCAAGAGAATAAAAGAGCACCGGTTTTGGAGAAATTGGAAACAGTGTCAAAGGGCAGAAACTGAATTTGCAAATCTAAGAGAGATACTGTCGGTATGTAAGTAGTCAATCATCCTCGGTATGAAAAGTTTTGATAAAATAAAGGGGCTTTGACAGGGATGATGTAGTCCTGCTCATGTGAATCAAGGGTACTCTTACTCCTCCTAAGAATCTTCGTGATAATGATAGCTTTGAGGCAAGTACCAAAGGCATATATCCGATAGAGAAGGGCAGGCTATGCAGGAGGCATAACAAGTGCAGCCTAGACGGAGTTAAGGCTGCTCTTAAGATAATAGAAAAAGAATTTAGAGGTAGTATTTTGCAGGATATAGCTTTAGAAAATTATTAAGACTAGGAAGGTGACCGCCCTAACTATCAGTGAAGACAGAAAAATGCAGAGATAATTGTAAACAGATATTTGGACAGCGATTATTTTAAGAGGGCTGATATATATGTCTTATTCTTCAATGGAAGATGAAATTCCAACCGAGAATCGTACAAACCGCCTTAAAAGAGTGGCAAAAGGTAGCTCTCAAGGTGATTCTGTCCCAGACGGTGCCAAAATGAATTCTTACTGGTTGATGGGAATACTTTATATATTAGCGGAGTTTATGGTATAATGGAACCCGAGAGTGAGAGAGAGTTTACCCTGTAGGGGGAATGATAGGATTGAAACTCTATTCCGCGACTTTGCTTTGACCTCGCGAAAAACAGAATTGGCTATGGAGGAGATATTACGACAGATATTTGTCGTAGTTTGACAGGGGAGAAGTTTTCATATAACCGCTCTAGCCTATGAATACCAGATATTTGAGGTTATTCCTACTGATGAGATGACAGCAAAGGTTGATTTAGTTATAACTGGAAACAGATGGATTGAATAAGGTGGTTCATAGAAAACTGAAATATGACGGAAATAAAGATTAGATTGGATAAAAATGGAGAATACAGTAAATAATATATTTAAGGTTGATTATGACTTTGATGCAGTAAGAGCCTTAGAGCCTGTAAATGGCCCGAGCAGTTTTACATATGGAAAAGGCTGCTGAGGTGCTAGCTGATTTGTGAAAAACGCAGGAAACGACACCTTTGTTTGCAATACTTTAGCTGTCAGATGAATTTTAGAGATTCGATAGGAATACTTGAGAAGATAGGCTGTAAATAATGAAGATAAGAGCCTGATTTTGCTATCCTAAATACCTGTACAATCAGGGAGAATGCACCAGAAAGTATATGGCAATCTGGGATATCTAAGAAAAATGAAAGACTAAACTCTAACTATGATTATTGCTCTTTGTGGCTGCACAGATGCAGGAGACCACTGTTGTACAAAAACTAGAGACAGCTATTCTTTTATTGACCTTATTTATGGAACCCATAACATATACAAGTTGGTTGAGCTTGCTTTTTGCAATGTTTGCATCCAAAAGTTATGCGGCACACAATCCTGTAGATGGAAAATATAAAATTAAGCATACAATGCTTGTGGATATATGGAAAGATACCGATAAAATAGTTGAGGACCTCCCATGATGAGCGTAAATATTCTTCAAGGCAAGTGTTAATATCCTTGTAAACAGTGACACTTTCTGTACCTATTGCCAGTTCCTTATGTAAGGGGAAGAGAGAGAAGCAGACGCCCTGAGGACATAGTTAAGGAAGTACAGTGTCTTGCCGATGCAGGGGATTGAGATTATGCCCTTTGGTCAGAATGTCAATTCTTACGGAAAAAGGACTGATTAGTGAGTCAGGTGAGGATATTACCTTTGACTAAGAATGATAGAAAAGGTTGATGAAAGATTAAGCGACACGCTTTAAGACACCTCATCCAAAGGATTTTTCAGAGGAGCTTATTGAAGCACTGCAGATTCAAAGAAGATATGCAGACATATCCATCTTCCTTTTCAGGCAGGAAGCAACAATGTGCTAAAGAGGATGAACAGGCGTTATACCAAAGAATCTTATCTGGAACATTGTTGGAAAAGATAAAAGGCTAGATTCCTGAGATTGCTTTCTTACAACTGATATAATTGTTGGCTTTCCGGGAGAGACTGAAGAAGACTTTGAAGATACCTTGATGTAGTAAGACAGGGTCGTTTACCAGAGTGCCTATATGTTTGAATATTCAAAGCGTACAGGAACTCTCTGCTTGCTATGGAGGAACAGGTAGAAGTAGAAGCCGTTAGAAAAGGCGTTTTAAGAGACTTCAGGATACTGTGGCTGAGTACTCTGACGATAAGTTTGAAGTCAGGTTGACAGATCAGTAGAGGTTCTGCATGAGGAGTGTTAACAGTGAGTCACCTCTTGTTATAACAGGGCGTATGTCCGACAACACCTTGGTACATTTTGAATGTACCTACTGACAATGAGGGTGATACATCGGGGAAACTTTTAGATGTTAAAATCACTGAAAATTGCAGGTTTTACTTAATGGGAGAGTTATAACTTAGGAGATAATTTGGATTATGAATATTATAGTTGGCTGTGGAAAGTAGGTTACGGCGCTGCAAGAGAACTTAGCGTTGAGAAGAATGATATATATGTCTGATTGACAGGATAATGTAGTCTTACAAAACGCAATCAATATACTCTGATATACAGGCTATAAGCGGTGATGGAACCAGTTAAGATTTTTCACTTGATGCGGGAGTTAAGGAGGCAGACCTACTTATAGCTGTTACCGATAAGGATGAGATTAATCTTCTTTCCTGTCTTATGGCGAAAAAGGCGGGCAACTGTCAGACTATTGCCAGAGTGAGGAATCTCAGTACTACGAAGAGATTAACTGTATTAAAGAAGAACTTGGACTTTCAATGGCTATCAACCCTGAGAGGATAGCTGCTCTTTGAAATAGCAGGCTTATTCATTTCCTTTCAGCTTTGAGGTCGACTATCATGCTACAAGGGAGTGAATTTGATTTCACTTACTATTGGAAAGGACTCAGTACTTGCATGGTACGAGCCTCATAGATTTTTCAAAAATACTCCGGGAAGTGTACTTGTGTGTATGGTCTGCAGAAACGGAAAGGTAGAGATACCTAACGGTACCTTTTGTACTTAAGGAGGAGACACCTTTCCTGTATCTTAAAGTTTAAGGATTCCTTTGACTTCTTTAATAAAGGTGGGTGTAGCCTAAAGCCGATTAAAACATGTTATAATCTGTGGTGGTGGTACTATTGCTTATTATCTCTGCCTCGAACTAATTAAGGCAAAGATAGATGTTAAGATTATCGAAACCAATGAAGCACGTTGCCAATGCTTTCAGAGCTTCTTCCTGAAAGTATAATTGTCTGATGGTGATGCTCACAGACAAGAGAATCCTACTTGAGGAAGCGGATAGAGAATGCAGATGCTGTTGACATCTTACCAATATTGATGAGGAGAACATCCTGCTTTCGATGTACACACCATTATGTATCCAAAAGCCAAATCGATAACTAAAATAAAATAAAATTGAGTTCGAGGAGGTTACAAAGAGCCTCCGATTGGCTCAGTAGTTGCACCTAAGAAGATAACTCACATTATATATTAAAATATGTACGTTCGATGCAGAATTCAAAGGGCAGCAATGTGGAAACCTTGTATAAGCTCTTTTGACAATGAAGCTGAGGTTTATGGAATTTTCTTTTGTAAAATCAGACTCTAAGATAACTTTCAAGACAACACTTGAGAAGCTGAACTTAAAGCCCAATGTCATAGTCGCAGCTTTACTTATAGGAATAATCAGGTTATTACACTCTCCAGGTAAGGATATTATTCAAAAGGAGACAGCGTATCTATAATCACTAGCCAATACCGGACTTGGTAGCATAGATGATATTATTGCGGAATAAGGATGAATTATTGGATTATAGCCTATATTATGGGCTGGGTACTTAATTTTTGAAGAGCATTTTTGCTCTTGCCTGCAGTTACCGCATTGGTTTACGGAGAAAGAAGGATAGCATTTTTATCTGCTCACTGCTTTCCTTTGTGGCAGGTGATCTAATTAGTACTAAAAAGCCATCAAACAAGAGATTTTATGCCAGAGAGGGTTTTTATCATCTGCTCTATGACCTGGATAGTTATAAGTCTTGTTGGAGCTATTCCATTTAGTTATAACAGGCGTATTGCCAAACTTTGTAGATGCCTTATTTGAGATAGTTTCAGGCTTTACAACTACGGATCCGAGTGTAATCACTGACCTGACTCCTGCACTCATTGCATCACTCATCTGGAGAAGCACACTGGATAGGTGGAATGGGAGTCTTGTATTTATACTTGCAATCCTACCCCTTTTTGGTGGAGTTGATATGCATCTTATGAGAGCAGAGAGCCTGGACCTTCTGTGAGGCAAGCTTGTTCCAAACGTAAAGAAAACTGCATCATATCTTTTACAAGATTTACCTTGAATGACTGTAGGGTACAGTTTGTCATCCTTCTTTTATCAGGGATGATCCTATTTGATTCTATCTGTATAACCTTCGGTACTGCAGGAACTGGCGGCTTTGGCATTCATAATGACAGCTGCCTTGGCTACACCATGCCGCAGCAGACTATAATAGCTATGTTTATGCTCCTTTTGCATTAATCAATGTTTACTTTCTTCTTGGTACGTAAAAAGTAAAAAATCTTTAACATTGAAGAGGTGAAAATGGTACCTGCTCACAGTTTTTGGAGCGGTTACAGCCATAGTCCTAAACTGGGGGAGCATCGACAACTCTACCACAGCATTCACCATGGCTTCTTTCAGTTGCCTCTCGTTATAACAACCACAGGCTATGGTACGGTTGACTTTAACCTGCTACTCGATGTTTTCTAAGTTTGTTATTGTAATGATTATGTCTATAGGAGCCTGTGCAGGAAGTACTGGTGGAGGTATCGAGGTTTCAAGAATACTGATATATGGAAAACAGTTAAGAAAGAAATTGTAGAATGATTCATCAAAAAGAGTATCAAAAATACTTAAGATGGATGGAAACAGTTGAACACTCAGTTATAAGAAAATGCCAATGTTTATCTTGTTTCATATATGATGATAATGGCAGTTTCGCTGTTAATGTAGCACTTGATAACTTTGATTTTGAGACAAGCTTTTGACTGCAGTTGTTAAGCTACATTTTAACAACATTGGTCCTGGACTCGGGTATGTGACCAACAGGGAATTTTTCAGAGTTTTTCCAACTCTCAAAATTAGTTTTAACCTTGACATGTTGGCAGGAAGGCTTGAGATTTTCCCAATGCTTTTTGTTGTTCCTGGCAACTTGGAGTAGAAAGTACACCCGATAATGTTGATACGGACTTCTTTTGAATCTGAGTGGTTAATTTTATTTTTAGAGGGGAGAATATGTCAGAGATAAATAGAGCATTAGTTAAAAACCTAGCCGCAGATGAAGTTACATATAACAGAGGTGTGAGGTACTATTCTTCAAAAGCTATAAAGAGTATATCAAAGTCTAAAAGCAAGGAGCATTATAGGGCTATTGTTCAAGGGAAGAGTGATTATACTGTAGATATTGATATTGAGCAAATCCTGAAAAATATAGAGTATAAGGTAACTGCCTGGAAGCAGAAAGCATCCCGGCGCCTGCAAGACTGTCAGCTGTAATGCTTTTTATAAATGACTATTCAGATAGAAGAAAGCAGCAAAAAGATTGAGTCCGGAGAAAAACGAAGAATAACAAGAATTCTTGATTATTTTGATAATATGGGACTATAGTACCGGACTTGGTGATATTTTCCATGTCAGGCTCAATATAAGTGCTTGATGCTCATGCTTTAGGGCAGATAACTCTGTAGAAGCTGCGGTAAGCATATCAGCGGGAAGCACCAGGCTTTTATAAGGTTCAGAATATAGGAAATTCCTAACTGACTATATTTGCAGTCAGCCTATTTCCCTTGGTAAAGACTCTTTTCTTATTTTCCTGGAGAAAACCGTTTTGACCACGAATCTGAGAGTTTATTAGATTTTCTATGTGAAATTTCTTTGACATTCAGGAGATTGTCGGCAAAGGCAATTCTACTGGTATTTTTCAAAATCGGAGATTTTCTTTGACGAGGCATATGCTTCTCAGATTGCTTAAGATAATCAGCTACCATTTAATTTTTACCTTTGCTAAGGAGAGCTTTGAAAATGTAAAATTTATTATGGGAAAGCCTGACCTCAATTTTATCTGAATCTTTCATGAGGATGATTCAGTCATTTTGTCCTGGGATGAGGAGAGAATTATTCCTTTGGATGAAAGAGGCAACTTGTTTTATTATGACAATGCCATCTATCATCCTGACAGGATATTTACAAGGCATTTCCTACCGTTTTACCATAGACCTAGTGATGGAGAAGATGATACCCTCGTATTTGAAGGAGAAGAAAAGGAAAGATTTTTGAATGTGGTTCTACCTAGAATTACGAAACTTTTCACTTACAACTCCTAATGCACTTAAAAGATAACTATATTACGGAAAATGTTAAGTTTGAAATATAAGAGGGATATGGTTAAGGGAAGAATTAGTTAGAAGTTATTACCGCTTATGGTGAATACAAGTTCAACTTTTCCTTAAGATGCCTGATGTAAAAGCGCTTTTATTGTAAGGCAGCCTAGCTGCGAGGCGGAGTGTTTTGAGGATATAGAGTCATTTGGCTTTACGAGGGAGGAACAGTATTTTTATTTAAGTGATGAAGAGTCTATATATGATTTCCTCAAAAATAATCTCTTATCTGGCTGATAAGTATGAATTGTTCTACTCTGAACAGTTTAAGAAACTTAAGGTAAACCCACCGAAGATAGTAAAGACTTCAGTTAGAGTTCAGAGGATAACAATATGCTTGAAGTAGATTTTGACTTTGAGGGAATTTCTGCGATGAACTTACAGACCTCTTCAACAGTCTGAAATTAAAGAAGAAGTTTTACAGGCTTAGAAACGGCAGCTTTATTGACCTTACCGAGCGTGGGGGAATTAGCTAAGCTCAGTGAATTGATTGAGAAGATAGGAACCAATAAGGGTAGTATCACAAACGGCAAGATATATACCTCTATTGACTATGCATTTTATCTAAGTCAGGCTGCTGATGAGGGTCTTTTATGACATTGAAGCTGACAAATCATTTACAGCCCTTTATCGAAGAAATCACATCCTGAGAACGCGGAGCTAAAGGTGCCTTTCTATCATTAGAGCAGACCCTCATACTTTATCAGGAGGTTGGATTTGAATGGTTTAGTTCTCTGGCAAAGTATTATCTTGGAGGAATACTTGCTGATGATATGGGACTTGGGAAGACTTTGCACTATACCTATATGGCAAATACCTGGAAAAAGAATAAGAATGCCACTTTCATCGTGGTTTGCCCATCATCCTTACTTTACAACTGGCAGGATGAGATAGAGAATTTCTGTCCTGAAATGAGTGTGGTTATGATTTTGGGTAATCCTACGACAGAAAAAGACCTCATTGCAAGCTGTGGAAGATATCAGGTGGTGCTTAGACTCTACCCTATCCTTAGGAGGGATAGAGCTTTTTAAGGATGTAAGCTTTGATACTGCATTTTTGGATGAGGCACAGTTTATTAAGAACCCTAACAGTAGAAATGCAAAGGCTGTAAAGATGTTAAATGCTGCTCATGGGTTTGCTCTTACAGGTACTCCATCGAGAACAATCTTTCTGAACTTTGGCTATATTTGACTCTTATGCCGACATTTGTATTCACATTCAAAGTTTGTTAACTCTATGAAAAGCCTGTGGTTAGATTTGAAAGTGAAGAAGCACTTACAGCTTAATTTCACATCAAGCCGTTTATACTACAAGGAATAGAAGGATGTACTTTCTGAACTCCTGAGAAGACTGAGAGAAAGATGGTTTCGGATATGACAGATGAACAGAAGGAAGTTTATATGTCGTATCTTGAGGATATGAAGAAGAAGATTAACAGTGAAATCAATAAAATGGTTTTGAAAAAGAGCAGGATGATGATACTTTGCTTCTCTTACAAGGCTTAGTGCAGATTTGCTGTCATCCTTCTACCTTTGTGGAAAACTATGAGGGTGGCTCAGGCAAGTTAAATCTCTTGCTTCAATTAGTGCAAAACGCCATTGAAGGAGGACACAGGATTCTCGTATTTTCAGCAGTTTACATCTATGTTAAATATTATTGAGGAAGAGTTTAAGAAGCTGAAAATCAGTTATTATTATCTTGATGGCTCTACTCCTATTACACAGAGAGAGTGAAAAATGTTAAGTCATTTAACAATGGTAATCGTGATGTATACCTTATTTCTAAAAAGCAGGCGGTACCGGATTAAACCTTATAGGTGCTGACATGGTTATTCACTATGACCCTTGGTGGAACCCTGCTGTGGAAGATCAGGCAACCGATAGAGTAGATAGGATAGGTCAGAAGAACAGCGTAAATGTGGTTAAGCTTAGAGAACCAAGGGGACTATCGAAGAGAAAGATATATAAGCTCAGGAGAAAAAGAAGAACCTTGCTGATTCTGTAATTAAAGGGAGAGGTATTTATCATAAGCTTTACAAGGAAGAGGTTGAGGACTTGTTTAATATGTAGGTTAATTCGAACAAGCTTGAGGAGAAAGTGCTATTTAGCCTTCTTCCCTCAGTCTTCAGCCAGTCTGTCGGCAAAATTAGGATTGATTTCAGGAAAATGCTTTACAAGTTCATCGCTCATATAGTTTATCTGGAGAAGTTCGAGCTCAGCAGATGCTTCCATAGTTCCAAGATTAGAGAGAACCTCATCGGTAAATTTTTTTCCTTCCATCCATTCTGTATACCTTTTTCTGTCGGACTTTTCCTTTTCAACCTTTGCAAGCATATCCTTTTGCTTCTTATCACCCAAATGCCATATGCCATAAAAAGCGATAAATATAAGCAGAGTTAGTCCTTTTTGCAGTTCGCCCTGCATTATATGTAAAACGCCCTGTGAGATTGGAGCACAGTGAATATAATACCTGCAATACCAATGCCTAGAAAAGACCAGGCAGTAGACATATTTTCGTTAAAAGAATCCCTCAGCATTTGTATATACATAAGTATTTTTAGCTATATCAACGCTTTTTGCCTTTTCCAAAGCTCATTGTAAGAAGCGCTCATTGTATGAGGGTTCATTTTCGCAAGGATAAACCACATCCTTTAATACGACTTCTTTTCTTCTTTATCAGTTACTTTGTTTTTTCTTCACTCATTTTTATACTCCTTAAAAAAAGTCACATTACTATGTATCCATATTATAAAAGTGCCAAATTTATTAAATCTGTATAAGGTAATATAAAAAGGATTTATTATATTCTACCAAATAAAAATTATATATATCCAGTAAAAGATGAAATCTTTTTCGTAAATTTGATATAATTACCTGTGGAGGAAT